>Ga0316225_1000020_pt1 | contig 274042 bp, 195 predicted proteins | sample TBH18015metaG_FD_206010 | JGI IMG/M metagenome (GOLD analysis project Ga0316225, IMG submission 206010) | Freshwater microbial communities from Trout Bog Lake, Wisconsin, USA - TBH18015 | ecosystem: Environmental > Aquatic > Freshwater > Lake > Hypolimnion/Profundal zone | place: USA... | reverse complement strand
ATGGGCAAGGAAAAATTTGATCGCAGCAAGCCGCACGTCAACGTGGGGACGATTGGTCACATCGATCACGGCAAGACCACTCTGACGGCGGCGATCACGAAGGTATTGCAGAAGCACAACCCGAAGAACCAGTTCCGTTCGTTCGACTCGATTGACAACGCGCCGGAAGAGCGCGAGCGCGGCATCACCATCGCCACGGCGCACGTTGAGTACGAGACGGCCAACCGCCACTACGCGCACGTGGATTGCCCCGGCCACGCCGACTACATCAAGAACATGATCACGGGCGCGGCGCAGATGGACGGCGCCATCCTGGTGGTCGCGGCCACCGACGGCCCCATGCCGCAGACCAAGGAGCATGTGCTTCTGGCCCGCCAGGTGGGCGTTCCCTGCGTGCTGGTCTTCTTGAATAAGTGCGACGCGGTCGAAGACACCGAACTGATCGACCTGGTCGAGATGGAAGTCAGGGAGCTGCTTTCCAAGTACCAGTTCCCCGGCGACGACGTTCCGGTGATTCGCGGCTCGGCGCTTCTGGCGCTGAACGGCGACCCGGTCTGGGAAGCCAAGATCGACGAGCTGATGGAAGCCGTGGACACGTTTGTACCGCGTCCGGATCGCGCCGTGGATCTGCCCTTCCTGATGCCGATCGAAGACATCTTCTCGATCTCCGGCCGCGGCACGGTGGTGACGGGCCGCATCGAGCGCGGCAAGATCAAGGTGGGCGAGGATGCCGAGATTGTCGGCTTCCGCGAGACCCGCAAGACGGTGGTCACGGGCGTTGAAATGTTCAAAAAGCAGCTGGACGAAGGCATGGCGGGCGACAACGCGGGCCTTCTTCTGCGCGGCATTCCCAAGGAAGACGTGGAGCGCGGCATGGTGTTGGCCAAGCCGGGTTCGATCACGCCGCACACCAACTTCCTCGGCACGGTGTATGTGTTGAGCAAGGAAGAAGGCGGCCGTCACACGCCGTTCTTCAAGGGCTACCGGCCGCAGTTTTACTTCCGCACCACGGACGTGACCGGCGTAGCCGAGCTGCCCGAGGGCGTGGAGATGGTGATGCCGGGCGACAACGTCGAGCTGAAGGTGGAGCTGATCACCCCGGTGGCTTTGGAAAAAGGCTTGCGCTTTGCCATCCGCGAAGGCGGACGCACGGTTGGCGCGGGCACGGTTGCTGAGATTATCAAGTAGGGAAGGAACGGGGAACTGCGAACAAGGATCAGATCGTATCGGAATGCGTGGGCAAATCACAGCAGCCGGTCGAAGTAAGAACAATCTGATCTCTGATCTCTGACCCCTGATCTCTGGAAGGATTTTTGAAATGCGCGAAATTGTCACACTGCAGTGCACTGAGTGCAAGGAGCGGAACTACTCCACCACCAAGAACAAAAAGACGACCACCGGCCGTCTCGAGTTCAAAAAGTTCTGTAACCGCTGCCGCAAACACCAGCCGCACAAGGAAACCAAGTAAAGCAGCTGACAGCGAACAGTTGCCAGCTAACAGCGAGCCATCAGTTCTTCGGGTCTTCAACTGTTAGCTGTCCACTGTCCACTGTTCACTGCTTCTAGGGGCGTAAGCTCAACGGCTAAACTGTCGGTCTCCAAAACCGAACTTGGGGGTTCGAATCCCTCCGCCCCTGCCAGATTCGATCGTCGTATGCGCCCCGCAGACGCTGGGCGCAAAGGAACTTGAAGTATGGGAAGCAAGGCTACAATCATCGTCAATGGCGAAGAGCGTCCGGCGCCTATCAAGCGCTCCGGACCTAACTCCGGCTCCAAGCTCTTCGGCAGCGTCGCCGACCAGTGGAGAGAGCTCACTCACTTCCTCTCCGACGTCCGCGGCGAAATGCGCAAGGTCGTTACCCCCTCCCGCAAAGAGGTTGAGGCCACCACCACCGTGGTCCTCATCGCGGTCTTCATCTTCGGCGTGTTTTTCTTCGTGGTCGATGCCATCTTCGACTTCGGCCTGCATCAATTATTGGGCAAGCTGGGCGGATTCTAACCACCGCACCTGTCCGCGAATCGAGATCCTAGATGACTGAAGAACTGGAACAACCCGCAGAACAGCCCGAGCCGCTGGCAGAACCGCTCCCCGAGCGCAACGAGCGCTTCAAGTGGTACATCCTCCACGCCTACTCCGGCTTCGAGCGCAAGGTCCGCGAGTCCATCCAGAGCCGCGTTGAAGCCTTCGGCCTCAGTGACCGCGTAGGCCGCGTCATGATCCCCACTGAGCCCGTCACTGAAATCGTCAACGGCAAAAAACGTACCGTCGAGCGCGTCTTCCTTCCCGGCTACGTCCTCGTCGAAATGGAGCTCGACAACCACCTCTGGCACGTCCTCAAAGACACGCCCAAGGTCACCGGCTTCCTCGGCACCGGCGACAAGCCCGTCGCCCTCTCTGAAGAAGAAGTCAGCGGCATTCTCTTCCGCTCCGAAACTTCCAAAGACAAGCCGCGCCTCAAAATCAAGTTTGAAAAGAACGAGCAGGTCCGCATCACCGACGGGCCCTTTGCCAACTTCAACGGCGTCGTGGACGAAATCAACGAAGATCGTGAAACCCTCAAGGTCATGGTCACTATCTTCGGCCGCTCCACCCCCGTCGAACTCGAGTTTGGCAAAGTCGAAAAGATTGAATAGCAGCTGCTAGCTTCTAGCTCCCAGCTTCTAGCTGGCGTACCTTCTAGCAGGACGCCGGTTGGGATAGGGCGGCAAGCTGCTACTTCAAAATTCGTAACAGGAACAAACCGGCTAAAAGCTAGCGGCTAGAAGCTAGAAGCTGGTTCCAAAGGAACCAATCATGGCGCCACCGAAAAAAGTAACAGGATACGTCAAGCTCCAGATCGTGGCCGGCAAAGCCACCCCCGCGCCTCCCGTCGGCCCCGCCCTCGGCCAGGCTCAGGTCAACATCATGGAGTTCTGCAAGCAGTTCAACGCTCGCACCTCCACCAAGGACATGGAAGGCCTGGTCATCCCGGTCGTCATCTCCGTCTATGCTGACCGCAGCTTCACCTTCATCACCAAGACCCCGCCCGCCGCCGTCCTCCTCATGAAGGCCGCCGGCATCGCCAAGGGCTCCGGCACTCCCAACAAGGAGAAGATCGGCAAGGTCACCGAAAAACAGGTCCGCGAAATCGCCACCCAGAAGATGCCTGACTTGAATGCCGCCTCCGTCGAGACCGCCATCAAGAGCATCAAAGGTACCGCCCGCTCCATGGGCATTGAAGTCGTCGCCTAACCCGCGCCACTTCTCCCCTTACCCAAAGGCCCTCCCACCCCAGGGAGGGCCTTGCCATTTCCCTCCTCCACATCCAATGCCATCCCTGAGGCCGCGGGCTAATCAACCTTCACCGGCAATCCGCCCCGCACTCCCCATTCTTCCTCACCGTCTCTGACCAATCCCCCGCGCGCCTCCCCATCCGCACTTCCTTGCACCCATCCGGCCCTTTCACTGACGTTCTCACCGCAAGCGCCTCCAGCTTCTTCTCCGGGTCGAATGCCATCCTCAAATACCAGTTTGTATTCGCCGAGTCCGTCGCGTTCTCCTTCCACTCCATCCACGCGCCATCCACCAGATCTGCCTTCCCAATCGCCGCCTCCACCTCAACCAGCGGCGGATACGGCTCCTCCAAAACCGGAACCCGCCTCGCGCTGCTCGAAGGACGAGAACTAGCCGGGTGCCCCGCCGTAGAGTCCGCCGCATACACCACCGCCAACTCGTCCTTCGTATGCAGCGTCTGCGGAAACACGCACACCTGCCGCATCCGATCCACTTTGGCCGCATCAACCGCCGGAATCGCTTCCGCCTGCCAACCAGCCCTCATGCGCAGACCCGCAATCCCCGCAACCACTACCACAACAGCCACTACCGCAACCACCGCCCAACCAACTCTTCTTCGATTCCGCTCCAATTCCCAACCCCCTCCACCGCACATAGTCTAAGCACCCACGCCACCCCGGTCTACAAATCCGCGAAGCCAGCCTCAAATGCCCTCGAATCAAAACCGCGCTAACTCTCCCTTCCCACCCGCTGACTCGCTGCCTTTGATCAAAAATCCTCTCCGCCCCAAAGCACCCGCCCCCCATCCTGTACCATGATCCGCAAGGCCTCCACCATGAATCACCCCGAACGCTTCCGCGCCCTCATGAATTTCCAGCCCGTCGACCGTCTCCCCCGCTGGGAGTGGGCCATGTGGTGGGATCTCACCCTCGACCGCTGGCACACTGAAGGCCTCCCGACCACACTCACTGACGTCTTCGAAATCCACGAATCCTTCGGCCTCGACCCCTACAAGCAGTTCTGGTTCTCCACCACCGCCCCCACCATTGAGGCCGTCCAGCACCATGTCGAGGGCACCGTCTCCAACCTCGACGACTACCTCCGCATCCTCCCCGCCCTCTATCCCAACCACTCCGCCGCCATCGAGTCCATGCGCCCCTGGGCCGCCCGCCAATCCGCAGGCAACGCCGTCGTCTGGGCCACCCTCGAAGGCTTCTTCTGGTTCCCCCGCACCCTCCTCGGTTTTGAAAAGCTCATGCTCGCCTATCACGACCAGCCCGAGCTCCTTCACCGCATCAATAGCGATCTGCTCGCCTTCAACCTCCGCCTTCTCGATCAGATGGCCGCCGCCTGCGTCCCCACCTTCATCACCGTCGCCGAGGATATGTCCTACAACCACGGCCCCATGGTCTCCCGCCGCATCTGCGACGAGTTCATGACCCCCTACTATCGCCCCCTCCTTGCCCGCATCCACGAGCTAAACGCCATCCCCATCATGGACACCGACGGCGACTGCACCAAGCTCGTCCCCTGGCTCCAGTCCATCGGTATCGCCGGCGTCCTCCCCCTCGAGCGCCAGGCCAAAGTCGATGGCCTCGTCCTCCGCGCTGCCTACCCCACCCTCTGCATGGTCGGCCACTTCAACAAACTCGTCATGCACCTCGGCGAAGAGGCCATGCGCGCCGAGTTCGAGCGCCTCCTCCCCCTCATGCGCTCCGGCGGATTCATCCCCAGCGTCGACCACCAAACCCCGCCCGCCGTCTCCCTCTCTGACTACCGCCTCTACCTCCGCCTCCTCAACGAGTACACCGCCCTCCCCTGATCCTGCCTGCAAATCCTCAAGCCCCGCCCCCCCCGCAGCGGGCCGAAGGCAGTTCGCCCCACCGCAGCTGGCGGGTGCCCCCTGTCTGGATTTTCAGACAGGGGATACCACAAAGCTCAATTCGACACCCGCCGACCCACCACCAAAGTCGGGTGCCCCATCCATTCGCAACTTCACCGGGAGTGGAACCCACAAAAGCCCGTGCGAGCGGATAGCGAGCGAACGGCCCCACCGCAGGTGGCCGGTCAATACAGGTCAGCACGCCTTTCCCCCATCCGCCACACTTGTCCTTGTACCGTGCTCCACGGATAGAACTCTGCCGGACCTTCCGGCTCTGGGCCTGCTGCAAACCGTGCATCAGGACTTTCCCCGAAAGCTCAATCACACCCGTGGGAGCTAGCCAGAGAACTGTGGAGAACATCATGAAAATCCTCAAAGCACTCGGATCCGGCCTGGCCTTTACCGTCCTCGCCCTCCTCGTCGTCCCTTCGGCCAAGGCCGATGGATGGGACAGAAAAACCATCGTCAACTTCTCCGGCCCCGTTGAAGTCCCCGGCGTCGGCCAGCACACCCTCCCCGCCGGCACTTACGTCTTCAAGATCATGGACTCTACCGCAAACCGCCACATCGTCCAGATCTTCAGCCAGGATGAGTCCACCCTCCTCACCACCATCCTCTCCGTCCCCAACTTCCGCGCCAAGGTCAAGGACTCGACCGTCATCACCTTCCATGAAGTGGCCGCCGGCGAAATCCAGCCCATCAAAGCCTGGTACTATCCCGGCCGTCAATACGGCGAATACTTCGTCTGGGAACACACCCGCGCCGTCCAGCTGGCCGTCCTTGAAGAAGAGCCCGTTCTCTCCACCCCAGTCGTTGTGGCCAAGGTAGAAGACCTCACCACCGCGCCTGTTGAAGCAGTCACACCGGCCGGCGCGGTCGTCGAGACCGCCACCGTTGTCGTGCCTCCGCCAGTGGAGCCCGTCGTTGTCGCCGCCCCCGCGCCCATCCAGGTCGCCGCTCTGCCCAAAACCGCCGGCAATCTTCCCTTGTTCGGCTTGTTTGGCTTCCTCGCCCTCGGCGCCGGACTCCTGCTCACCGGCCTCATCAAGCGCACCGCCTAAACCAACAACCCTTCGCTCCTTTGCAAAGCTGGGTTATCACTCCTAGGTCTGCAACCGCTCGTTTTTGTACGAAGCTGGGTGCCCCGGGTCCCGATTTTGGGACCCGGGATACCCCGATCCCAACACACGGAATCACGCGTTCGGCGCCTGCATTGTGCGCGCCCTAAATGCACCCCCTGCAGATTCGAGGACAGGACGGATGACCAACACGCTCCCATCCGCAGGATGCCAACCCTCTGAAACAGCTCTGCGAAATCCAGAGCCCAAACTCACACCTCTCCGCTGCCTCCCGCTCTTCCTCGTCTTCCTCTTCATGCAGTGCGTCTCCGGAGCCCAGCCCGAGCACTCATCCCCCACCACCCCCGGCGAAGACTTCACACTCACCATCAACGCCAACATGGTCCTGCTCAGCGCCACTGTCGTCGATCGCCATCACGCCCTCGTCGCCGGCCTCACCAAAGACAACTTCCGCATCTACGAAGATGGAGTCCTCCAACCCATCCAGTCCTTCACCCATCAAGACATTCCCGTCACCGCCGGCATCCTCGTTGACAACAGCAGCAGCATGGCCTCCAAGCGTGCTGACGTCATCGCCGCCGCCTTGGCCTTTGCCCGCTCCTCCAACCCCCAGGACCAGATGTTTGTCGTCAACTTCAACGACGATGTCGCCCTCGGCCTGCCCGGTGGAACCCCCTTCACCGACAGCCCTGAAAAGCTCCTCCTCGCCCTCTCCGCCATCCGCTCCGTCGGCAAAACCGCCCTCTATGACGGCATCGACCTCGGCTTGCGTCACCTCCAGCAGGGCAATCGCGACAAAAAAATCCTCATCCTCCTCACCGATGGCGGTGACACCGCAAGCCGTCTCACCCTCCCCCCAATCCTCGCCCTCGCCCGCCAGTCCTCCGCCATCATCTATGCCATCGGCATCTTTGACGAGCAGGACGAAGACCAGAACCCCGGCGTCCTCAATCGCCTCGCCAATGAAACCGGCGGCGAAGCCTTCTTCCCCGCCTCCTCCAAAGATCTCGCCGCCATCTGCCAGTCCATCGCCCGCGACATCCGCAACCAGTACACCCTCTCCTACGTCCCCACCCTCAACAACTCTGCCGGCGCCTATCACGCCATCCAGGTCAAAGCCGCCGCCCACGGCCACTCCGGCCTCACCGTCCGAACCCGCGCCGGATACTCCGTCCCCTCCCCGTCGCCGCACTCCGCCCAAAAAACCATCCCCAACGGTGTCCAGCCATGACCGCAACCACTGACCAGCAGCAATTCACCCAGCGCGGCCGTCACTTCCTCAGCTTTGCCCGCTATCTCTTCCTGATTACCGGCCTCCTCGCGCTCTCTTATGTCGGTCTCACCCTGCTCCATGCCCGCTCTTACCAGCAGAACGCCCTCAGCACCCTCGACCACCAAATCCAGGCCGCCCCCAGCAGTCCCGCTCCCCGCAACGCCGCCCTCGCCATCCCCCCCTCGCTCAAAGAAGGCGACGTAGTCGGCCGCATCCTCATCCCCAGAATCAACGTCACCGTCGCCATCCTCCAGGGAACGACCCCCCAAACCCTCCTCCTCGGCGTCGGCCACATCGATGGAACGCCCCTCCCCGGCGAAACCGGAAACTCCGGCATCGCCGGCCATCGCGACACCTTCTTCCGCAACCTCCGCGACCTTCGCTCCGGCGACCAGATCCAGATCCAGACCGTCTCCGCCATCTCCAACTATCAGGTCGACTGGCTCCAGATCATCGACCCCCGCGACACCGCCATCCTCACCCCCTCCTCCGGCGCCGAACTCACCCTCGTCACCTGCTATCCCTTCCACTACATCGGCCACGCCCCCGAGCGCTTCGTTGCCCACGCTCACAAGCTCATACCCGCCCCACCCGCCACCGCCGCCCTCGCTCCCCCCTGGCCACGGCCCCAGCCCGCCAGATGACTCCGCCCCATCCGCCGATCTCCAAAACCCCAAATGCGCAGATCTCTTCCTACCCTCTCGGCTCCCAAACCATTTCAGTTACCGTACAGGGCATTAAAGTAATTCGATCTCCCGTTACCTAACCCCAAAATCCAAGCCCCAGGTAACACCAGCCCACTTCCGTTCCTGATTTGAAAAATAATGGACACGTTTTATCTAAAAAACCTTCCCTTTTTCCATCTCATTCGATTACGCTCTTTTCACGGCTTCCCCCCTTTCCGCCGCGTCTCACGCGACCCATAGCAAACAGCCTTCAATTCAGTCAGCTGAGGGAGTCACCATGATTCTGCCCGCTTCCGCACATCTCTGCCCGCCGGTCCGCACCCTCGTACGGTTCGCCCTCGCCCTCCTCCTGCTCCCAGCGGCCGCGCACGCGCAGATCACCCTCAGCGGCGGCAACCCCTTTTTCAACGTCAACCTGGGCAGCGCCCCCCAGGTCAACGCTCTCACATTCGCTATCCCCAGCGGCACAACTGTCGGGCGCCTCCAGGTCTTGACTGACGGCGTCACCGGCGCGGACTTCCAGGACTCCGGCGCATCCACCTGCGCCGTCAAAACCTACTCTTCCGCCACAACCTGTTCCGTCAGCGTCAAATTCAATCCCCTCGCCGCCGGCCCGCGTCCGGGGGCCGTCGCTTTTTACGACGGCTCCGGCAAACCCCTCGCAGTCACTCCCCTTATCGGCATCGGCTCCGCCTCGCAAGTCGTCTACAGTGTCGCCGCTCCAACCTTCTTTCCCCTGACCAACGTGCCCAATCTCTATGCCACCCTCATCGATGCCTGGGGCAATGTCTTTGTCGCCAGCTACGCTGACCTCGCAAATGACAAAAACAGCGGCTCCATCATTGAATATCCCAACAAGGGCGCTGGCGCCCTATACAACTCCCCCGTCACCATCGCCTCCGGCATCAACCAGGTCGCCGGTGCCGTCGTCGATGGCGCAGGCAACATCTTTGTCACCAGCTTCGCCAATGCCGCCGGCGCCCCCAACAGCGGCTCAGTCCTCGAGATTCCCAAAAACTACAACGCCTATGGCCCTCCCGTTACCATTGCCACCGGCTTGAGCTTTCCCTACGGCATCGCGATTGATTTGTACCAGACCCTCTTCGTTACAAGCGCGTTCAATAGCTCCTTTGGCGCCAATAGCGGCGCCATCTACAAAATCCCCCCCACGGGCACATCTACCAACATTACCCACGGCGCTCCGGTGGCCATCGTTACCGGCATCTCCGATCCTGAAGGCATCGCCGTCGATGTCACTGACAACGTCTACTTCACCAGCTTTGCCAGTTCCTCCGGCGCCCCGGGCACCGGCGCCATCTTGAAGGCTGCGCCCGGTTCCACAGGCAGCCCCTATGCCGCGCCCGTTACCATCCTTGCCGGACAGAACTATCCCGCCGCCCTCGCCCTCGCCCCCAGCGGCAACATCGTCTTCGTCAACGAGTGCGTCCCCGCATTTACTGACCACTCCGGAAGCATCATCGAAGTTTCCCCCGCCGGTGGCGCCCCCACCACCCTCGCCTCCGGCCTCTCCTTTCCCCTCGCCATCTCCTTTGACGGGTTCGGCGACATCCTCTTCAACAACAACTACACCCAGTTGGAAGCCTGGGTCCGCGCCTTCCCGCCCTCCTTCTCCTTCGCCACCACCGCGCAAGGAGCCACCAGTTCAGACAGCCCGCAAATCGTCTCTCTCGAGAGCTTCGGCAACCTGCCCTTATACTTCAACAGCCTCACCTTCCCCGCCGACTTCTCGCAAAAATCCGTCCCCGGCGCCTGCGCGCCCGGCGCATTGAATGGCTCATGCCTTCTCGATGTCAACTTCTCCCCCATCACCGCCGTCCCCATCGGCTCCTCCAAAGCCCTCTCCGAGACCGTCAACATCACCAGCAACACCCTCAACGGAAACCACGTCCTATCCCAGATCGCCGTCACTGGAACTGAGACCGGCTCCGCCAAGTTCCCGCCCACCGTCACCATGTCCGCGCCCACTCCCTCCACCGTCCTCGGCGGCACAAACACCGTCAAGGCCGCCGTTACAACCACCGCCGCCGGCGCACCCGCCCCCACCGGAACTGTCACCTTCTCCAACGGCTCCAATCCGCTTGGCGCCGTTCCCCTCACCGGCGGCTCGGCCTCCTACTCCGTTCCCCTCCTCCTGGCCGGCCCCTACACCGTCACCGGAAACTACTCCGGCGACACCAACTTCTCCTCCGCCGTCGCCGCCTACAACGGAACCGTCAGCCAGGGAACCGCAAAAATCAAAGTCGTCGCGCCCTCCAATCCTGGAGCAGTCGGCGCCACTGTCCCGCTCACCGCCACCGTCACCGGCCTGCCCGGCGTAGCGGCCCCCACGGGTACCGTCGCCTTCTCGGCCGGCGGCGCCACCCTGGCAACCGTCAACCTCAACTCCGGCATGGCAGTCTATTCCCTCCTCCTGACGCAGATCGGCACCTCCGTCACCGGCGCCTACTCCGGCGACTCCAACTATCTCTCCGCAACAGGAACCGTGACCGTCACTGCAACCAAGGCAACCCCCACCGTCCAGGTCACCGCCGCCTCCAACACCGCCTACGTCGGCAGCCCCGACCTGCTCACCGCTACCGTCTCTGGAGTTGCCAACGGACCCACCCCCACCGGCAACGTTGCCTTCCTCGCCGGATCCACCACCCTTGCCACTGTTCCCCTCAGCGGAGGCGTCGCAACCTACTCCTTTATCCCCAATACCGGCGGCTCCTTCACCATCACCGCCAAATATGCCGGCGACAGCACCTACAACACGGCCTCCGGCACCGTCTCCGGCGCCACTCAGTTCGTCCCCACGGTCACGATTTCGGCAGCCTCAAACCAGGGAACCATTGGGAAGGCCGATCTGCTCACCGCCGTCGTTAAAGTGCCCAGCGGCCAACCTGCCCCCACCGGGACCGTCGCTTTCTACGACTCCGCTTACTCGAGCGCCTATCCTTACTCCCTTCTTGAACAAACCCTCCTCTGCACGGTGAAATTGTCTGGCTCCATGGCCACTTGCACCGACACTCCCGCGGCATACTCCACGCATCAAATCAACGCCGCTTACTCCGGCGACGCCAACTACCCGGCCGCAACCTCGCCGCAGAGCCCCCTCAACGTCGCCCTGCTCCCCGGCCCGCCCTTGACCATCACCTTTTGGAGGGGTTCAACAGCCCTCAACGAGGTATTTACCTTGACCGGTGCTGCCGGCTTCCCCGCCCCAACGGGCGCCATCATCACCTCGTTCGCGGATCCCAACGGTGGCAATGACACCTCGACTGTGTCGATTGCCAATGGGGTGGGCAACGCTGTCGATTTCCTCGGCCAGAATTCGAGCTTAACCACGGTTCCCGTTCGGATTGAACTCTACACCGGCGACAACGTCTACAGCGGCTGGGGCAACAAGGACTGCACCTATCAAACTTGTCCGTCGTACACGGCCGCCGTCACCCCGTCCCCAACTACAGTTGCGCTTTCTCCCGCATTCAACCCCGCCCCGGTTGGCATCAGCCAGACCGTTACAGCTAACGTCACCAGTTGGCAATACGGCCTGACGCCCACAGGTTCGGTCTCCTTCTACAACGGCAGCACCCTTATCGGCACCACCAAGCTCCCGGCTCCGGGCGACAATTCCCCCAACAACAACACCGCCTCCTTCAATTACACCTTCAGCCCCTTAGGATCCACCGATTCGCTCAAAGCCACGTATACCGGCGATGCCAACAACGCCGGCAGCTCCGCCACCGTCACCGTCCCCATCGAGTATGCCCCCGCCTTCACCATTACGAATGCGGGCATAAACCCCGCAACCCATAAAGGCCAGTTCACCGCGAAGGCGACGGGCGTCTCTGGACAACCCACGCCCACCGGCTCCGTCACATTTGTGGCCTATACCTCAAACAGCGCCAAGTACGCACCCCAAACCATCGGCCCCGTCCCCCTTGCTGGCGGCACTGCCTCAATCAGCGCAACCATGAATCTCAACTATTCCCTTATCTCCGCAACTTACTCCGGGGATAAGATCTACGGCGCCAACGGCGCCAACGGAACCATCACTCTGACGTCCGGCAATAATTGAAATCGCGCAATCACCCGCAACCCCACGCCTCGCCGCTGAGGCCTGCATCCCCAACCCGTCAGGCGCCCCACCGCAGGTGGCAGGGTTCCTACCCACAAAATCCCGTGCGAGCGACCAGCGAGCGATTGGCCCCACCGCAGGTGGCGACTGGCCCCACCGCAGGTGGTTGGGTTCCTACCCACAAAAGCCCGTGCGAGCGACCAGCGAGCGAACGGCCCCACCGCAGGTGGCAGGTTCCTACCCACAAAAGCCCTTGCGAGCGACCAGCGAGCGAACGGCCCCACCGCAGGTGGCGCAGGTGGTGGTCAGAACCAACGGCCCAGCGTCACAAACACCTTCCGCCGTCCCGCATCCCCCACGGCGCCCCCAAAGGTCACCAGCCCGATCGGCGTATTCGCCACCACCCCCAGCGCCACATCCTGCCGCAGCAGCGCCCGCGCCTCCGGCGACCACATCTCCCCCGCCTCATACATCAGCGTCGAATAGAGCCCCTGGCCCAGCCCCGTCGGCAGCGCCGCAATCCGGTGCATCACCCCCGCCCGCGCCAGGTACATATCCGTCCCGCGATACTCGTCAATCGACGACGCCGAAAGCCGCATCGGTCCGCCCAGCGTAAACCGGTAGGGATCGGCCACACTCGACCGCAAATACGAGTTCACCGTCCCGCCCAGCCCCACAATGTTCCTCCCCCACGCCCGTGTCCGGCTGAAAACCAGGCTCACCTCCGGCGCATTCGAACTCCCCACCCCGTGATACAGAGCCCCCGCCGACGCTGAAAGCCTGAACCCCCGCGGCGACAGCGCCCCAGACTCTGCCTCATCCCAGTTGATGTGCAGAAGCCCCGTCTGCGCCGTCCCTGACAGATACGGCCCGCCCCCTGTACCGGTCCTCAAACCCCAGCGCGTATCCTCCACCCGCCACTCCGCACTCACCTGCAAGTGGTTGGTAAACGTCCGCCCCATCTCCAATCCCGCGTCCAGATTCTGCTGGAACCGCTCCGCCACCCGCTTCTGGTTCGCCCACAAATAAACCGGCGTTCGCAAAATCCCCACCCGCGGCTCCACAAAGTAGCCCCCCGGCGTCAGCAGCCTGTAGTACTCGCCCGTGAAGCTCGTCTTATATCCCAACTCCCCCGTCGCCCTCAGCTCTGATCCAAACCCGCCCAGGTTCTGGTCCACCAGCCGCAGATTCATCTCCCCCCGCGTCACATTCGACGTCGCCGCCGCCACCTCCGGGCTGATCAGCAGATACGGCGGCCCCGTCGGATCCTTGCTCAGCTTCACCACCACCCCCGCATCCGCGCCGCCGCCCCCTCCCGCATCAAACGTCGCCCACGTCGCCCCAAACTCCCCATTCGCCTGGATCAGGCTGATCGCCTTCAGCGTCGCGTCTGCTGCAATCGTCCGCCCCTCCAGCGGCTTCAAATCCGCCTTTACCTCGCGCGCTGCTCCCGCACCTCCGCCTTCCACCTTCACCGCCCGCAGCAGCCCCGCCCCGCCGCTCCGCCGTCCCGCCCGAGCCGCCATATACGCCTTCCACCCCGCCTCGTCCAACGCATACTGCAGCAGCGCCTCCCGGCTTCGCTCCGCCGCCTCATACCCTGCCTCCATCAACTCCGCGCCCTTCCCGTAGTCCATCCCCGTCCACTGGTCCACCGGCACATGCACCACCACGTCCGCCAGCCGTTCGCTCTCGGCCACGTTCCGCTCAATGCCCGCTGAGAACGCCCGGTTCAGCACCGCCACCACCGAGCTCGTATCCGCCCCCGCCACCGGACCCGTCTCCAACCGCACCGCAATCACCCGCTCCGCGCCCAGTGCCCCCCGCAGCACGTCCGTCGGCAGATTGTCCAGAATCCCCCCATCCACCAGCGTGTGCCCGTCCCGCCCCTCCACCGGCGAAAACACTCCCGGAATCGAGATCGATGCCCGCACCGCCTCCGGCAGCGGACCGCCCTTGAACGTCACCGCCTCCAGCGTATTCAAATCCGTCGCCACACACCGGAACGGAATCGGCAGCCGGTCAAACTCCAGCCCCTCCCCGTTGTAATGCGCAAAACTCCGCGTCAAAAACTCGTTCACCCCGCGGTCCGAGAAAAGCGCGTTCCGCAGGTGCGGCCCATGCTTCATCCCCACCACAATCGCCTGCGGCAGCTCCCGCCGGTCCTGCCGCCGCCTGAAGCTTGATTCCGCATACGGCGTCTGCAAGGTAAACACGTTCTTGAACGCATCGCTCAGCGCCAGCGCCCGCAGCTCCGCCGGTGTCGCCCCTGTCGCATACATCCCCCCCACCAGCGCCCCCATGCTCGTCCCCGCCACCCGGTCAATCGCAACATGGTGCTCCTCCAGCCACTGCAACACCCCCACGTGCGCCAAACCCAGCGCCCCTCCCCCCTCCAGCGCAATCCCTACCACCGCCGGGCTCCCCGGCCCAACCGCCGGCAACCCCGCCCCAGCCGCCGCGGTCCGTCCAGCCTCCTGCCCTCCCGCGGCAGTCAACATCGTCGCTGCCCCAATCACGATCGCCGCCGTCCTCCAACTCATCGCTAACCTCATCTCCTGAATCGTTGGCTGCCCGATTTCGTACCAGGGTTGGGTGCCCCTGTTCTCGATCTTGAGAGCAGGGAAACCACGAATCTCAGGTACGCTTCCATCAGGTCAGAGTTCCGCGCCTGCCCTCACCCTAACGCCTTCTCATTCAGATTGCTGTGATACCAGACGTGCCTCCCACCCTCCTCGCCTCCATCCCCCACGCAAAAAGGCCCTCTCCGCATAGAGAGGGCCTTTCCGCATCCGCGCCCGCGGGCGCTTCGAGGGTTAAATGGGCGGGTGAACGCCTTACTTCGGCGGGGCCGGCGTAAACACTTCGCGCTTGCTCACAGGTTCCGGCTTCGGCTTCGGCTTCGGCGCCTTCTTCACTTCTTTTCTGCCTTTATCTTTGCTTCCCATGCCCCCAAGTTTGACACAACCGCCCCCCCCGGGGGAAGTCCGAAAATCGCATCCTCCACCCATCCACCCGCCACAAACGCCGGCGCCCCCTGTCTGTCTTTCAGACCTTTGAGACCACGAACCTCAACCAGGCACGCAGCCCCGCTCTGCCCCGCCACAAAGCAGCGTGCCCCCTGTCTGGATTCTCAGACATGGGATACCTCAAACCTCGACCAGGCAGGCGGCCCAGCTCTGACCCGCCACAATGCCGTGTGCCCCATGTCTGGATTCTCAGACATGGGAGACCGCAACCCCAAGCCGTCCCACCTGCTTACCCGCCACCCAAAGCCCCGTGCCCCGCTGACTTGCTGACTCGCGAACGCCGCGCAGCGGCGCTGACCTGCTAACCACCAAACTCCGCTAACCCCGCTAACCCCGCTAGCCCCGCTAACCCCGCCAACTCCGCTAGCCCCGCTAACCCCGCCAACTCCGCTAACCCCGCCACCGCGCACAGTCAGCAAAACCCGGAAAACCCACGCCTTTTCAACCTCTTACGCCCCTAATTTGCCCCATTTCAACGCATTTTGCAAAAAAAGGTTCAATTCCAAGGTTCGTACCTGCCGTTTTTCGCAACCATGCAAGGTTCCGTTTTCTTAAATGCACAACCATCCAAGGTTCATTTTGACGTTTTTCCCAACCATGGAAGCGAACCTTTGGCCACTAAACCGAACCATTTAAGCGAACCTTTGGCCCCCTTTTCGCACCTTGCAAGCCAACCTTTGCACCCCCGTTTGCAATCCAGCAGCCATTCCGCTATCATTCAAAGATGTGTCCGGGGGAAATCCCTGGACCGTCATAAGCACCACGGTTTCTGGGCTCAACCGCCAGAGGCGCGGCGACGAATCAGTTGCCCCTCCGGCAGAAAAGCTCCCCGCAAAGCGGGGCTGGCAGACGCGGTGGGAGACGAGGGAAGAATGGCCAGAAAGATCAGCAAGAACATTGTGAAGGCGCGCGCGGCTGTCACCAAACCCGCGTACGCACTGCCTGAAGCCGTAAGCCTGCTCAAGCAAATCAAGTACGCCAAGTTCGACGAAACCGTCGACTTGACCATGCGCCTCGGCGTCGACACCCGCCACGCCGACCAGATGGTCCGCGGAACAGTTGTCCTGCCCCACGGCCTCGGCAAAACCAAAACCGTCGCCGTCATCGCCTCCGGCGATCGCCAGAAAGAAGCCACTGACGCCGGCGCCGACTTCGTCGGCGGCGAGGAGATGGTAGAGAAGATCCAAAAAGAAAATTGGACCGACTTCGACGCCCTCGTCGCCACCCCCGACATGATGAAAGTCGTCGGCCGCCTCGGTAAAGTGTTGGGTCCAAAGGGTTTAATGCCGAATCCCAAAACGGGAACGGTGACCATGGACGTGGCCGCCGCCGTCAAGGAAATCAAGGCCGGCAAAGTCGAGTTCCGCGCTGACAAAACCAGCCTGGTCCATGTGCCCGTCGGCAAGCTCAGCTTTGAACCGCAGAAGCTCGTTGACAACGCCACCACCGTCATCGGCGCAATCGTCCGCAGCAAGCCTTCGGCAGCCAAGGGCAAATACATCAAGAGCGTCACCCTCAGCTCCACCATGGGCCCCGGCGTGCCACTCGATAACGCCGTCGCCGACGCAGCCGGCAAGCACTAAAAAGCAGCTGTCAGTGATCAGTTGTCAGTGGTCAGTTGGCGCTGTGGGGCGACTGGCTCTTTGCCCGGCTTGAAGGGTTGGGCAGCAAAATCTCGAACTAAGTGCCCGCGAGGGCAAGGAAAGGGATCAGGGTCAACAGGACGAAGATCAGGGTTGTCGGAAAAACTGACAACTGATCACTGACAACTGATCACTTTTTGGAGCGAAGACATGGCAATTTCAAGAGCAAAGAAAACTGAGAAGGTCCAGCTGCTGGCCAAAGAGCTTGAGACCTCGACCACCGCGATTATCGGAACATTCAGCAAGCTCACCGTCGCCAAGGACTTTGCCCTGCGCAAGGTCATCCGCGAAGCCGGCGGCCACTATCGCGTCGTCAAGAATAAGCTGGCTGCCGTCTCCGGCCAGGGCACACAGGTTGAAGCCGCCCTCAAGGGGCTCAAGGGCGTCAACTCCGTGGCCTTTACCTCCGGCGATCCCGTTGCGCTTGCCAAGGTCTTTGCCAAGTGGGCAGGCGACAACGCCGAGTTCCAGTTCAAACTGGGTATCGTTGACGGCGAACTGCTCAACGCCGCGCAAGTCAAGGCGCTGGCCACCCTGCCGGGCAAGGAAGAGCTCTTCTCAAAGCTCCTCTTCCTCATCAATGCTCCCGCCCAGCGGCTCGCCACTGTCATCAACGCCACCGGACGCGATCTGGCCGTGGTCCTGGGCCAGGGCGTCGAAAAAGAAAAGTTCGCCGCGGACGCCGCGGCCTAAGAGCTGCTCTCAGCCGTTAGCTTTCCCTGGGCGGCAGAGAAGCTTTTAACCATCAGCTGCCAACTGTCATCTGTCAGCTGCCTTGAAGGTTTTGGCTGGAAATCAGGAAGAAAGTGCGCATGTCTGGCGCATCGGAAACTTTCTACCTTGACTTCGCAGCCGGGTACATCAATTTCAATCGATTTTTGAATGGAGAAAAACATGGCGGATCTCGCGCAGTTGGAAGAACAAATCGTAGCTCTGAGCCTCCTCGAAGCAGCGGCTCTGGTCAAGAAGCTGGAAGAGCGCCTCGGCGTCTCTGCCGCAGCAGCAGCTCCCGTCGCGGTCGCGGCCGGCGGCGCGGCAGCCCCCGTCGTTGAAGAGAAGACCGAGTTCCAGGTCATCCTCAAGGACTTCGGCGCAAACAAGATCAACACCATCAAGGCCGTTCGCGAAGTTACCTCGCTCGGCCTCAAAGAAGCCAAGGATCTGGTCGACGGCGCTCCCAAGCCTATCAAGGAGAACGCGACCAAGGACGAGGCGGAAGCCATCAAGAAGAAGTTCGACGGCATCGCCACCATCGAAATCAAGTAACTTCGGCGCTTGCAAGCTCGGCCAAGACGCGCTACGATAATCGTTGCGCGTCTTTCCGGCTCTTTCCGGCTTGCCGGAGGAAGAGGCCGGGGCTGGGCGACGCGTCCTGAGTCTTGAGAAGTGGCACACATGCGTCCGTAAACCAGGGCTGAGCCAAGCACCCTGAAATGCGGGTTACGCGGTTACTAAGTGCCTTGTGGTCAACAGGTTAGGCGGAATCCTGTTGACGGTGGCGAGCGGCGTCAGAAGCGAGCTTTGGGATCTGCGAGAGCGGGGCAGGAGAATTCGGATTTGAGCACAGGCAGTGGGCCGCGCTCGTGAGGCATTGCGTCCTTGCGGGCTTTTCGTGTCTCTCTGTCGCATAGGGTAGAGCCCTTCGGGGCAGTTTTCACCCTTTTGCATACTCCTTTACCTTCCGGGTTTTACCCTCTCTGGTCTTTCCTCAGTTGTGCGCAGCATAGCGCACGTGCCGGATAATCGGCAATGCCCACGGCCCGATTTTGACCGAACTCTTACGCAGCATGCTTGGCCCAGGGAGATTCCCTCGAAGCCCAGGCGGCCAGGCTCAATGCCTCCCGCGGCCCGAGGTGCGGGACTGGAATGCAGGCAGTGCTCTAGTCCGAATGTTTTTGTTTTTCTTACCGTAATCAGCCGGCGCCTTTAGAGACTCAGGCGCTGGCCCGGGCCGAAAAAGGCCCCGGCCGAATGAGCCTCAGGAGTGAACATGCCCAACGAGAAGCGCGCGATCCGGAGCCGGCTCGATTTTTCCAAGATTCCCACCGCTACCCAGATTCCCAACCTGATTGAAGTGCAGCGCCGCTCCTACGAGCGTTTCCTGCAAATGGACAAGCTGCCCAACGAAAGGGACGACTCGGGCCTGCAGTCGGTCTTTGTCTCCGTCTTCCCGATTACTGACTTCCGGGGCATCTCCCAGCTCGATTTCGTCGACTTCTCCATCGGCAATTGGGAGTGCAAGTGCGGCCACCTCAAGGGCCTCCACCACCTCCGCACCGCCTGCGTCCAGTGCGGCGCCATGGTCATCACTGACCCCTTCCTTCCCGGCGATGTCCTCTGCCAGAAGTGCGGAACCTACAACAAGAACGTTCCTGACTTCTGCAACAAATGCGGCGACCCCGTCAGCCTCCAGCTTAAATACGACCAGCAGGAGTGCGAAGAGCGCGGCATGACCTTCTCCGCTCCACTCAAGGTCACCGTGCGCCTGACGATTTACGAGAAGGACGCCGAGACCGGCAACAAGTCCATTCGCGACATTAAAGAGCAAGAGGTCTTCTTCGGCGACATTCCTTTGATGACGCCCAACGGAACCTTCATCGTCAACGGCACTGAGCGCGTCATCGTCTCCCAGCTTCACCGCTCGCCCGGCGTCTTCTTTGAGACCGCCAACAACCGCACCTATTTCCTCGGCAAGATCATTCCCTACCGCGGCTCGTGGGTCGAGTTCGAGTATGACCAGAAAAACACCCTCTACGTCCGCATCGACCGCAAGCGTAAGTTTCTCGGCACCATCTTCCTGCGCGCCCTCGGTCTCCGTTCTGACGAAGAGATTCTCAAGACCTTCTACACCGTCGACCGCATCCACGTCGTTGACGGCAAGCTCCAGTGGGCTGTCCCGCAGGATGCCAAGGCCAGCACCCACCTCGTAGGTGCAAAGCCGGCGCACGCCGTCCTCCACAAGGGCGAAGAAATCGCCCACTCCGGCCGCAAGATTACTCCACACTCCATCAAAGCCATTCGCGCTGCCGGCATCGAGAAGATTGAAGTCGAGGCCGCCGAGCTCGATGGCGCGCTTACTGCTTCTGATGTGGTCGATACCACCACCGGCGAAGTGATCGTTGAAGCCAATGTCGAGCTCACCGCAGACCGCCTCCACAAGGTGCTGTCCAGCGGCGCCTCCAGCTTCGAGGTCTTCTTCCCCGAGCGCGACGACGTGGGCAACATCATCACCAACACCCTCAAGCGCGACTCCATCCGCAAGCCGGAAGAAGCACTCATCGAAATCTACCGCAAGCTCCGGCCCGGTGATCCGCCTACCCTCGACACCGCGACCGCCCTCTTTGAAGGCATGTTCTTCGACGCCCGCAAATACGACTTCTCGCGCGTCGGCCGCCTCAAGTTCAACATCAAGCTCTACGAAAGTCAGGATGCGACCAAGCTCGACCACCGCACCCTGACCCCCGAAGACTTCTACGCCACCATCCGTTACTTGCTCAAGCTCCGCAAAAACATTGGCATGGTCGACGATATCGATCACCTGGGCAACCGCCGCGTCCGCGCTGTCGGCGAACTGATGGAAAATCAGTTCCGCATCGGCCTGGTCCGCATGGAGCGCGCCATCAAGGAAAAAATGAGCGTCTATCAGGAACTCTCGACGGCCATGCCGCACGACCTGATCAACGCCAAGCCCGTCATGGCCGCCATTCGCGAGTTCTTCGGCTCCTCGCAGCTCTCGCAGTTCATGGATCAGACCAACCCGCTCTCCGAGATCACCCACAAGCGCCGCCTGTCGGCCCTTGGACCGGGCGGCCTCTCCCGCGAGCGCGCCGGCTTTGAAGTCCGTGACGTCCATCCCACCCACTACGGCCGCATCTGCCCCATTGAGACTCCTGAAGGCCCGAACATCGGCCTCATCAGCTCGCTCTCCTGCTTTGCGCGCATCAACGAGTACGGCTTCATTGAGTCGCCCTACCGCAAGGTGAAGGACGCGCGCATCCTCGACTTCATTGAGATCGTCAACGCCGGCGAAAGCGGCCTGCGCGTTGGCGACCACATTGAAAAGGAAGAATCGGCCAGACTGAATGCCGCGCTCAAGAAAGCGGGCAAGCGCCAGATCGACTGCATCCCCTTCAGCTTCTACCTCTCCGCGTGGGAAGAGGACAAGCACACCATCGCCCAGGCCAACATCGAATTCAACGACCAGGGCGTTATCACTGAAGATCTCGTCAACGCGCGCCGCCAGGGCAACTTCGTCCTCGTCAACCGCGCCGAGGTCGACTACATCGACGTCAGCCCCAAGCAACTCGTCTCCGTGGCCGCCTCGCTCGTCCCGTTTCTCGAGCACGATGACGCCAACCGCGCCCTGATGGGCGCCAACATGCAGCGCCAGTCGGTCCCTCTGCTCGTCGCTGAGGCCCCGCTGGTCGGCACCGGCATGGAAGGCGTCACCGCCCGCGACTCCGGCGCAGTCATCCTCGCCAAGCGCAACGGAATCGTCGATTCCGTCGACTCCGAGCGCATCATCGTCCGCGTCGAAGGCGAGCATCACCCCACCCAGTTGTCGCGCGAGGTGGGCTCTGATATCTATCAGCTCATTAAGTTCAAGCGCTCCAACCAAAACACCTGCATCAACCAAAAACCCGTCGTCCGCGAAGGCGATCGCGTCGTCAAGGGCCAGGTCATCGCCGACGGCCCATGCACCGAGCAGGGCGAGCTCGCTCTCGGCCGCAACGTGCTCGTCGCCTTCATGCCCTGGCGCGGTTACAACTTTGAGGATGCCATCCTCATCAGCGAAAAGCTGGTGCGCGAGGACTACTACACCTCGGTCCACATCGAAGAGTTCGAGATTGAAGCCCGCGACACCAAGCTCGGTCCCGAAGAAATCACGCGCGACATTCCCAACGTCAGCGAGCATGCCCTGCGCGATCTCGACGAGAGCGGCGTCATCCGCATCGGCGCACAGATCAAGCACGGCGACATTCTGGTCGGCAAGGTAACGCCTAAGGGCGAAACTCAGCTCACCCCGGAAGAAAAACTGCTCCGCGCCATCTTCGGTGAAAAAGCCGGCGATGTCCGCGACGCCTCGCTCACCTGCCCCCCCGGCATCGAGGGCACAGTGGTCGATGTGCGTATCTTCAGCCGCAAGGGCCAGGAGAAGGATGAGCGCGCCAAGCTCATCGAAGGGGAATACGTCGCCAAGCTCGAGAAAAATCTCGGCGACGAAATCCGCATTCTCACCGACGAGCGCCTCAAGCGCCTCGACGGCATCCTCGGCGGTAAAGAAGTGCTGGCCGACCTGCATGACGAGCGCACCAACAAGCGCCTGCTCACCAAGGCCGCCATCCTCGACCGCGAGACCATCGAGCGCATCTCCACCAAGAACCTCAAGCGCATCCGCTACGCTGACAAGGACCCCCGCGTCAATGAGCAGATCGACGAGATCGAAGAGATGACCTCGCGCCAGATCGAAGTTCTGCGCAAGATTACCAATGAGAAAATTGGCAAGCTGCAAAAGGGCGACGAACTGCCTCCGGGCGTCATCAAGCTGGTCAAGGTCTACGTCGCCATGAAGCGCAAGCTCTCGGTCGGTGACAAGATGGCCGGCCGCCACGGCAACAAGGGCGTCATCGCGCGCATCCTGCCTGAAGAAGATATGCCCTATCTTCCCGATGGAACCCCAGTCGAGATCGTTCTCAATCCGCTCGGCGTCCCCTCCCGTATGAACGTGGGGCAAATTCTTGAAACCCACCTCGGTTGGGCAGCACAAGTGCTGGGCAAGAAGATCGCCGCTCTGATCGCGTCCAACACCGATGCGGCCTATACCCGCGAACTCATGAAGAAGGAGTTCGCTGGAACCGCGACGCTGCGGCAGTTGCTCGAGCTTGACGACGAGATGCTGCTCCGCGTCGGCGCCGGCATGAAGCGCGGCATCTGGTTCGGCACCGCGGTCTTTGACGGCGCACAGGAGAGCGAGATCAAGGCGTTGCTGGCTGCGGCCGGCCTGCCTTCCTCGGGCAAGACGCATCTGTTCGACGGCATGACCGGCGAGCAGTTCGAGCAGCCCGTCACCGTCGGCTACATCTACATGCTCAAGCTCTCCCATCTGGTGGACGACAAGATTCACGCTCGCTCCATCGGGCCGTACTCGCTCATCACCCAGCAGCCGCTGGGCGGCAAAGCGCAGTTCGGCGGCCAGCGCTTCGGCGAAATGGAAGTTTGGGCCCTCGAAGCTTACGGCGCAGCCTACATCCTGCAGGAACTGCTCACCGCCAAGTCCGACGATGTCTACGGCCGCACCAAGATCTACGAGGCCATCGTCAAGGGCGAGGCTGCCATCGAGCCGGGCGTGCCGGAGTCCTTCAACGTCCTCATCCGCGAGTTGCAGTCGCTCTGCCTCGACGTGGAACTCATCAAGCGCGCGGACCTCATCAAGAAACTGCCCGCGCCAGAAGTTGCAGCAGTAGCCGATTAACAGCAGCCTTAAGCTGTCAGCTTTCAGCCCTCAGCTCCATCGAGGTTGAACTGACAGCCAAGGCAAAGTGGAGATCGATATCAGCCCGAATGCAATGAAGCTACTCAGGCCCCGAACAAGCTGAGAGCTGATAGCTGAAAGCTGATAGCTAGGTTTTTCGAGTCCTTCTTGAAAGCGGCAATCACCGCATCCCGGGAAGGAAGGACTCTTCAAGCATCCCGGGAAAAGCCGCGGCAGGCTGAGAGGCTTGCCAAGGAGGGTCGCCTTGTTCCGTTCGAACCCGTTTGAGCTCACCAGCCCGATTACCGACTTCGACGCAATCCGCATCATGCTCGCATCGCCGGAGAAGATCCGCAGCTGGTCGCATGGTGAGGTCACCAAGCCCGAGACCATCAACTACCGCACCTTCAAGCCAGAGCGCGACGGCCTCTTCTGCGCCCGCATCTTTGGCCCGGTGACTGACTGGGAGTGCCTCTGCGGCAAATACAAGCGCATGAAGCACCGCGGCGTCATCTGCGACAAGTGCGGCGTTGAAGTCACCGTCAGCAAGGTCCGCCGCGAGCGCATGGGCCACATTGAGCTGGCCTCGCCGTGCTCGCACGTCTGGTTCTTCAAGGGTCTGCCGTCGCGTATCGGCCACCTGCTCGACATCTCCCTGCGCGATCTCGAGAGCATCCTCTACTTCGAGTCCTATGTCGTCGTCGATCCCGGTGACGCGCCCGTCAAAGAGCGCGAGATCATCAAGGACGAAGGCAAGTTCCGCGAACTCGATCAGCAGTTCCGTCCCTCCGGCTTCAAGGCCATGATGGGCGCTGAAGCCATCAAGGAACTCCTCAAGCGCGTCCAGATCGACGAGCTCGGCATCGAGCTCCGCGAGCGCATGAAGACCGAGACCTCCGCGCAGAAAAAGATCAAGTACGCGAAGCGCCTCAAGGTTGTCGAGGCCTTCCGCAAGAGCGACAACAAGCCCCAGTGGATGATCCTCGATGTGCTGCCCGTCATCCCTCCCGAACTGCGCCCCCTGGTGCCGCTGGACGGCGGCCGCTTTGCCACCTCCGATCTCAATGACCTCTATCGCCGCGTCATCAACCGCAACAACCGGTTGAAGAAGCTCATGGACCTGCACGCGCCCGAGGTCATCGTGCGCAACGAAAAGCGCATGCTCCAGGAAGCCGTTGACGCCCTCTTTGACAACGGCCGCCGCGGCCGCGTCCTGCGTGGCGCCAACAACCGCCCGCTCAAGTCCCTCTCTGACACCCTCAAGGGCAAGCAGGGCCGCTTCCGCCAGAACCTCCTCGGCAAGCGCGTTGACTACTCCGGCCGTTCCGTCATCGTCGTCGGCCCCGAACTCAAGCTCCACCAGTGCGGCCTGCCCAAAAAGATGGCCCTCGAGCTCTTCAAGCCCTTCATCTATCACCGCCTCGAGCAGACCGGCCACTGCACAACCATCAAGCAAGCCAAGGAAATGGTCGAAATGCAGGAGCCGGTGGTCTGGGACATCCTTGAAGAAGTTATCAAGGATCACCCCGTCCTGCTCAACCGCGCCCCCACGCTTCACCGCCTCGGCATCCAGGCCTTTGAGCCGGTCCTCGTTGAAGGCAAGGCCATCAAGATCCACCCGCTGGTCTGCACCGCCTTCAACGCCGACTTCGACGGCGATCAGATGGCCGTCCACATCCCGCTCTCGCCTGAAGCGCAGATTGAAGCCAGCGTCCTCATGCTCGCTTCGCACAACATTCTGTCGCCGGCCTCCGGCCAGCCCATCACCGTGCCCACACAAGACATGGTGCTCGGCCTCTACTACCTCACCAAGGCCAAGAAGGGTGGCAAGGGCGAAGGCCGCGTCTTCGCCAACACTGAAGAGATCCTCATGGCCCTCGAAGCCAAGGAAGTCGAGACCCTGTCGCCCATCCGTCTGCGGTACACAGGCAACGTGCTTGATATGACCACGGCCTACGACGACCAGGACCTCACCCACACTGAGCCCGTCGCCTTCAACAAGCAGTACATCTCCACTACCGTCGGCCGCGTCATTCTCAACGACAAGCTCCCTGCGGGCATGCCGTTCGTCAACGGCCTCCTCAAGAAGAAGGGCATCGGCCAGCTCGTCAACTATTGCAACCAGAACCTCGGCCTTGAAGTCACGGTTGCCATGCTCGACCGCATCAAGGAACTCGGCTTCCAGTACGCCACCCGCTCCGGTCTATCTGTCGGCCTCGATGACATGGTCATCCCCGATTCGAAGTACACCACCGTGCGCGCGGCCGACCTCAAGGTCATCGAAGTCCAGAAGCAGTACATGGACGGCGCAATCACCAACGGCGAGCGCTCCAACAAGGTCATCCAGATGTGGTCGGCAGTTACCGATCAGGTCGCCGACGAAATGTTCGGCAACATGAAACGCGCAGACGACGAAGGCGCTTTCAATCCGATCTACATCATGGCCGACTCCGGCGCCCGCGGATCGAAGCAGCAGATCCGCCAGCTCTCCGGCATGCGCGGCCTCATGGCCAAGCCTTCGGGCGAAGTCATTGAGACCCCCATCACGGCCAACTTCCGTGAAGGCCTCACCGTGCTCGAGTACTTCATCTCCACCCACGGCGCGCGCAAGGGCCTGGCCGATACGGCCCTCAAAACCGCCGACTCCGGCTACCTCACCCGCCGCCTCGTTGATGTGGCCCAGGACGTCATCGTCACTGAGTACGATTGCGGCACCGTCGAGGGCATCTATGTCGGCGCCATCGTCGAGTCCGGCGAAATCATCGAGCCCCTTCGCGATCGCATCATCGGCCGCGTCACCCTCGAGCGCATCAAAGACTACGACGGCAACGTCGTCGTCGATGTCAACCAGGGCATCGATGAAGACATCGCCTCCGCCATTCAGGGCGCGGGAGTCGAGCGTGTCAAGATTCGCTCGGTGCTCACCTGCGAGTCGCGCCGCGGCGTCTGCGCACTCTGCTACGGCCGCAACCTCGGCTCCGGCCGCATGGTCGAGCTCGGTGAAACCTGCGGCGTTATCGCCGCCCAGTCCATCGGCGAGCCCGGTACGCAGCTCACCATGCGCACCTTCCACGTCGGCGGCACCGCCAGCCGCGTGCAAGACAAGTCGCGCCTCGACGCCAAGAATAACGGCTTCGTGCGCTTCATCAACCTCAGCTTCGTTGAAAGCAAAGACGGCACCCTCGTCGCCATGAATCGTTCCGGGTCCCTCGCGGTGCAAGATGATCGTGGCCGCGAAAAGGAGCGCTACCAGGTCGTTTACGGCGCCCGTCTCCGCGTCAAGGATGGCGAACAGGTCAAGCTCGGTCAGCTCCTCGCCGAGTGGGATCCCTACACCTACTCCATCCTCACTGAAATCGGCGGCACCGTGCAGTTCAAGGACCTGCAGGAAGGCATCACCCTCAACGAAGAAGTCGATGAGGTTACCGGCCTCTCCCGTTGGGTTGTTGCCGATGCCCCCGATGAAAAGCGTCAGCCCACCTTCGTCGTCAAGAACGCCAAGACCCACAAGCGTTATCTGCTCCCTCGCGGCGCTCACTTGATGATTCAGGATGGCGAAGAAGTCGGTCCCGGCGATGTGCTCGCCAAGATTCCCAAGGAGAGCACCCGCACCAAGGACATCACCGGCGGTCTGCCCCGCGTCGTCGAACTCTTTGAAGCGCGCAAACCGCGTGAAACGGCCATCATCAGTGAAATCGACGGCATCGTCCGCTTCGGTGAAGTCTCCAAGGGCCAGCGCAAAATCTACATCACCGCCGACAACGGAGACGAAAAGGAATACTCCGTACCCCGCGGCATTCACGTCAACGTGCAGGAGGGCGAACGCCTCCGTGCCGGCGATCCGCTGATGGACGGCCCCCTCAACCCGCATGACATTCTTGCCGTGCTCGGTGAAAAGGAGCTGCAAGGCTACCTGGTCAACGAAATCCAGGAAGTCTACCGTCTGCAAGGCGTGGCCATCTCTGACAAGCACATTGAAGTCATCGTGCGTCAGATGCTGCGCTGGGTCCGCATCGATGAAGTGGGCGACACCAACTTCCTGCTCGAGCAGCAAGTCGATCGCTTCCGCTTCCGCGAAGAGAACGAGCGCGTCCTCGCCAACGGTGGCCGTCCTGCAATCGGACGTCCGCTTTTGCTCGGCATCACCAAGGCGTCGCTCTCCACGGATAGCTTCATCTCCGCGGCCAGCTTCCAGGAGACAACCCGCGTACTTACCGAAGCCAGCATCAACGGCGCAATCGATAACCTTCGCGGCCTCAAGGAGAACGTCATCGTCGGCCGTCTTATCCCTGCCGGCACGGGCCTCGAATACTACCGTAACGTCCAGCTCTCACCCGAGTTGGAAGAAGCTGCGGCCCGCGTCCAGCAGGAAGTCAACGCAGAGATCGAAGCCGCCGAGCGCGAACTCGAGCTCATGCGTCAGGAAGGCGAAGCCGAAGAGATGGCAGCCGAATAATTTCGGTTATCCTCCCAGCGCTTTTCTCGTCTAACTCCAGAGGTCCGGCGTCAGCCGGGCCTCTTTCTTTGTTGATTCATGCCCCTTTCACCCCCTTGGATCAAAGAGAGCTAGCTACGCTCAACGCGATCTCTGTGACCAGCTCACCCTGCCCGCCGCAAGAGAGAAAACCGTTGCGACCTTCCCCCGGGAGCGGTATTCTTTGGGGACTGTAATCGTAAGGCGAAGCCTCTCTCTAATGTTCAAGGCGTCATTCCATCGCTCATTTTGGATAGGAAAGGTCCTAGGTCATCTTATGTTCAGCTCTTCTTTTATGAATTTTCCCGCGGCCCATCGTTCCTCTTGCCTCTTTCGTAAATTACAACGCCGTTATCTCCTGCTTGCCCTCGTGCTCACCTTGGCCGTCGCCGCAATAACTGGGTGCGGCGGCAGCAGCGGCGGTGGCACAACGGTCACGCCCCTGAGCATCGCCACCACTTCTCTTGCCAACGGCACGGCGGGAACGGCCTATACTGCCACCCTCTCTGCCTCGGGTGGAACTGCGCCTTATAGCTGGTCTCTGACCGCCGGCCACCTCCCTGCCGGCCTCGCCCTGAACGGCATGTCAGGCTCCATCACCGGCACGCCCTCCACCCCCGTAGCCGCCACTGCGCTCACCTTTACTGTGTCCGACTCCGGTTCTCCAGCGCAAAGCAAATCGGTGAGCCTCACGCTCACAATCGCTCCGGCCTCACTGGTCATCACCACCAGCTCGCTGCCTGGGGGTACCGTTGGAGTGGCTTACTCCACAACCCTCGCAACCACCGGCGGCACCTCGCCCTTTACGTGGTCCCTCAACTCCGGCACGCTCCCCACGGGGCTGTCCCTTAATCCGTCCACTGGCGCCATCACCGGCAACCCTTCCGTAACGGCCAACAATCTGGCGCTGACCTTCAGCGTCACAGATTCAGGCACCCCCGCGCAGACAAAAACGGTCAACCTCACGCTCACAATCGTCCCTGCACCATTGGTCATCACCACTGCCTCGCTGCCCAGCGGTACAGTTGGAGTAGCCTACTCCACAACCCTCGCTGCCACCGGCGGCACCACCCCCTTCACGTGGTCGCTCACCTCCGGCACGCTGCCCACAGGTCTCTCCCTGACTCCCTCCACCGGCGCCATCGCAGGCACTCCATCCGTCTCTGCCACCAACGCCGCGCTTACCTTCAAAGTCACGGATTCAGGCACGCCTGCGCAATCTAAGACAGTGAATCTCACGCTCACAATTGTCCCAGTCCCATTGGCCATCACCACCGTCTCGCTGCCCAGCGGTACAGTTGGCGTGGCTTACTCCACAGCCCTCGCGGCCACCGGCGGCACCACACCCTTCTCCTGGTCGCTTACTTCCGGCACCTTGCCCGCAGGCCTCTCCCTGACTCCCTCCACCGGAGCCATCGCAGGCACTCCATCCGCCACCGCCACCAACGCCGCGCTCACCTTCAGCGTCACTGATTCAGGCACCCCCGCGCAAACAAAGACGGTCAACCTCACGCTCACAATCGTCCCAGCCCCATTGGTCATCACCACCACATCGCTGCCCAGCGGCACAGTGGGCGTAGCCTATTCCGCGGCCTTAGCAGCCACCGGCGGTACCACTCCCTTCACATGGTCGCTCACCTCCGGCACACTCCCCACCGGCCTGTCCCTGAATCCCTCCACTGGCGCTATCACCGGAACTCCCTCTGTGGCTGCCACCAATCTGGCGCTTACCTTCAGCGTCACGGATTCAGGCACACCCGCGCAGACAAAGACGGTCAACCTCACTCTGACAATCGCCCCAGCGACCTTGGTCATCACCACCACCTCGCTACCCAACGGCACCGTTGATTCTCCCTACTCCGCGACGCTCGCCGTCACTGGCGGAACTTCGCCATTCACCTGGTCGCTCACCTCCGGCACGTTGCCAACAGGCCTCACCTTGAATCCCGCCACAGGCGCCATCAGCGGCTCCCCATCGGCGTCGGTCACCAGCGCTGCGCTCACCTTCAAGGTCACCGATTCTGGCGCCCCGGCGCAGAACGCATCGGTCAACCTCACCCTGACAGTCGTCGCGGCTCCGTTGGTCATCACCACCACCTCGCTGCCAGGCGGCACGGTTGGCGTAGCCTACTCCACCACGCTCGCCACCACCGGCGGCACCACCCCGCTTACCTGGTCCCTCACCTCGGGCACGCTGCCCACCGGCCTGTCCTTGAATCCGGCAACTGGAGCGATCACCGGCACGCCTTCTGCGGTGGTTACCAATGCAGCCCTTAACTTCAAAGTCACCGATTCCGGTAGCCCCGCGCAGAGTCAATCCGTTAGCCTCACGCTCACAATTGCCGCACCGCCGTTGGTCATCACAACCAGTTCTCTGCCAAACGGCACGGTTGGAATTGCCTACTCTGCAACCCTCGCAGCCACCGGCGGCACCACGCCTTTTACCTGGTCGCTCACCTCGGGCACGCTGCCCACCGGCCTGTCCTTGAATCCCTCCACGGGAGCCATCACCGGTACGACATCGGTCGCGGCCACGAACACCCCGCTCACCTTCACCCTCACTGATTCCAGCGCTCCGGTTCAAACCCAAAAGGTCAACCTCACGCTTTCTATCTTCTCCCTCCTGGTCTCGCCGGTCCGCGCCAGTCTGGCCATCAACCAGGCACTGCCTGTCAGTGCAACCACCAACGACTCCGCCGGAGTTACCTGGTCGGCCACCGGATCAGGTTGCAGCGGTTCCGCATGTGGCGCTTTCTCATCCACCACCAGCAAGAGCGGAGTCCCCGTTACCTACACCGCCCCCGCCTCTGCCGGCGTCTACACAATCACGGCTACCGGTGTCACCAACCCTGCGGATACCTTCTCGTCCACCGTGGCGGTAACTGATCTGGCCGCCGTTGCCACATACCACGCCAATCAATATCGCGATGGAGCCAACACCCAGGAGTACGCTCTCACGCCCTCTACCGTAACCACCGCGACCTTCGGAAAACTGGCCTCCTGCCCCGTCGATGGCGCCATCTATGCCCAGCCGCTCTGGGTCCCCAATCTCACCATCGCGTCTGCCGTGCACAACGTCGTCATTGTCGCCACCATGCACGACAGCATCTACGCCTTTGACGCAGACTCCACCGGCACCTGCACACTGCTCTGGCAGGTCAGTCTGGTCGATACTGCACATGGCGCCGCTGCCGGCGAAATCGCGGTCCCTTCTGATGGAGATATCTCCCCGGAGTTCGGGATTACCGGCACTCCTGTGATCGACCTGACAACCAATACGCTCTATGCCGTCGCATCGTCGAAGCTCCTGTCCCCGAAGACGTTTATCCAGCGCATTCACGCCATCAGTTTGCTCAACGGTAGCGAGAAGTTCTCCGGCCCCACCACCATTGCCGCCACCTATCCCGGTACCGGTGATAACGGAACCACAACAACCTTCAGCGCAAAGCAGGAAAACCAGCGCGCCGGCCTCGTTCTCGCCAATGGAGTCGTCTATATCTCGTGGGCTTCGCATGAAGACCAGAGACCCTACTACGGTTGGATGATCGGCTACAAAGCCGCCGATCTTACTCAGGCAGGCGTCTTGAATATCGACCCCAACAGTTCCCAGGGCGGCATCTGGATGAGCGGCGGCGCGCCCGCTGTCGATTCCTCAAACAACCTCTACGTCCTCACCGCCAATGGTGAATTCGATGCCGCCAACGCGACCCCTCCCACCAACGACTACGGCGACTCCTTCCTTCAGATCACCCCTGACCTCAAGGTCGCGCAATATTTCACGCCCTCCAATGAATTGGCCGACCAGGATAACGACGCAGATTTTGGATCCGGTGGGGCAGTCCTCTTTGACATACCGGCAAACGGCACACACCCCACACATCTGGCCATCGGCGGTGGAAAAGATGGCAACTTCGTTCTCTTGAACAGAGACGACTTGGGCGGCTCCGGCAATGCCTACGCGTGGCAGCGCTTTAGCCTCGGCAATTCAATCTTTGCTACCGGCGCTTATTGGAATGACAACTTCTATGTCGCCGGTTGGGGGGGACCTTTGAAGATGTTCACGTTCAATCCCGCCACCGCCATGATGAACACTCCAGCTACTTCTGTTTCTACCGCCACCTTCGGATTCCCCGGCGCAACCCCCTCCGTCAGTTCCAACCCAGCCTTTGCCAATGGCATTGTCTGGGCGCTCAATAACTCCCAATACTGCACAGAGCAATCGCATGGTTGCGGTCCCGCGGTCCTCCATGCCTACTCCGCGGCGGATCTCAAAGACGAACTCTGGAACAGCTCCCAGGCTGCTGGAGATGCTGCAGGAAACGCCGTTAAGTTTGTCGTGCCAACCGTGGCCAACGGCAAGGTCTATGTGGGTACGCGTGGAAATAACCTTGGCGACGACGATAGCACCACATCCACTCCCGGTGAACTGGATGTCTACGGGTTGCTTCCCAACTGATCGCCTTCGCGCCGGGGCTCCTGGCCAAAGCCTCGGCGCTCGACCCGAATCCGGCCAAACCGCCACCCTGCGCCTCAACGGGCAATAGCCTGTTGAGGCGCGGCGCTTCACCAAACACAGAGCCACGCGCCAACTCCGCTCCTCAATGCGCCAGATGGCATCCCCGCTAGGCGGGCGACTCCTTGCGGGTGTGCTTCGATACATACATCGCTGCATCGGCTGTGCTCAAAAGGCTGTCTCTCGTCGTAGCGTCCTCCGGGTAAAGCGCAATCCCCACGCTCGCCGAACCATGCAGCTCATAACCTTCAATCGCATACGGTGCGTCAAAACTGTGTTCCAGCCGCTGGGCGATCTCCTCCACTTCTGCGCGGCTCCGCACCGTTGGAACAAGCACCGCAAACTCATCCCCGCCTAGCCGTGCAAGCATATCGCGAGATCTGAGCTGCTGCTTCATGCGCAGCGCAACCTCCTTCAGGTACTGGTCTCCCACACTGTGTCCATAAAGATCATTTACTTGCTTGAACTCATCCAGGTCGATATAGATCAGCCCAAAGATGCCGGCCTTCTCTCGTGCCTCCTCAATCTGGCTGTCCAATAGCCGGTCCAGCGATCCCCGGTTATGAATGTCGGTCAGCAGATCGAACTCCGAGCTATGCCGCAAGTCCGCATACAGCCGCCGTGTCTCGATTGCCAGTGTCGCTAGCTTCGCGCCCACTGAAAGTGCGTCAGTCTCTTGGGTCGCGGGTTGGGCCTCTGCTTCAAAGGCCACGTAGAGCTTGCCCAACGCCGCGCCGGAACGCGCCGGGATCTCAACACCAATCAAGTGCAAGCTCTCTGGCCGTTGCGGATATCGCCCTAGCCGTGCTCCGTCCGTCACTTCGCACCAGCAAGGCGCTCCCTTCAGGCTGAATGAAACCAACTCCGTGATCTGCTCAAGCACGCCGGCTAGGGGCGCGGTTCCGTTAATCTCCTCCAGGATCCGGCTCCGTCGACGCTCCCGCTCCGCCGTCGCCCGCTCCATCGCCGCCTCTGCTTCAATGCGGGTCGAGAGAGCAGCCGTCTGCCGCTGCACTTTTCGCTTCAGTGTCCAGGCCCACCCGGCCACGGTAATCACCAGCACCAGCAGAACACTCACCGCAAGAACCAGGTTGCGAACGCTCACAAGTGAGGGTTTGGCAACTACCGCAATGTCGTCAAACGACCGAAGCAGAATCTCGAAGGGCGCCTGCCCCGTGAACAAAGTCGCATCCTGGAGCGTGCAGATCCCTGTCACACGCACCTTGGTGCCCAAGGGAATCTCGCGCATCGCTGGGATCGAAAGTTGGCTGGTTGGGTCCGGATGATGGAAAATCGCTGAGAACAGCACTCCCTCGTTCACCAGAATGTACTCGTCCTGCGATGCCTCCCGGGCCTCCATCACCAACTGCCCCTCAACCGACACCAGGTCATTGTGGTGTTTGCCAGCCATATCCGCGTCGCCCAGTTGCCGCGAGGTCACGTTCAACGGAACAATCGGCAGATATTCCTTCTTGTCCTCGACCTCGGCATGTGTAAGGGTTGGCGAGCCGCTGGCTACGTCCGGAATCCCCGTTGCATCCGCCAGGTCCCCAATCTGCAGAGGCGTATCGGTCAGAGTCTTTACCCAGAGGCTCTCCCCGCCGCTTTGCAAAACAATCGCTGATCCAGGCCTGTAATAGCCCGGCTGGTAATAGGTAATCGTTCCGTTTACCCGCACCCTCCGCGTCAAATCCCGAACATGGTAGCCCGTCAGCACCTGGTCCATCGGTGTAATTGGCGCAGTCCATGGTCCGGCCGCCGCCCGCTTGAGAATCTTCACACTCGCAAACGTGAAGGCGCGCACCAGCGTTCCGGTTTGGTGCCACTTCCCGTCGTAGATGCCTCCGCCTGCCCCGGTAACCTCTACCTCCGCGTCCAACAGATCCTTCAAAGCACTCTCATCCGTGCTGTTCACAAGCACGTTCACATAGCCACCGTCGGCCAGTACCTCAAGGTAGGTCACGCGCCTGATGAATGAGATCGGGTTGCGCACATCCGGCCGCAACACCAGGTTCGCGGCCCGCACTTGGCCTCGGAATGTCACCAGCCGGCAGTCCAAATGTCCACTCATCAGTTGATCGAAGTTGACCTGGAGAGCTTTAGGCATCTCACCGCGGTGCAGCAAAGTGATGCTATCGGCCAATACGTCGGGATGAAACTCCGCGTGCGTCACTCCCTTGATCAGCACGCGGTCGCCCCCGGCAAGTCCCCTGCCCGCTGGGGCGTACACAAAGATCGCCTCGTCCCCGTCCTGCACAAAGAGATAATGAAAATCGGGATGATAGTAGGTAACCGTTGCCTCAAACGCCACAGGCAACGCCTTGTTGGCATCGTCTTTGCTCAGGGCGCGAATCGACCTAACTGTTCCCAGAGGTCCCAACTCTGCCGCCGGCGCGGCCAGAGCCCAGCCAAAAAGCAGCGCAACTCCGCATATCAGTCCCTTCATTGCACAGACTCCGGCCCCGCCTCATCCCCCAAACAGCGGCTCTATACGAATCTCCCCGCCGCCTCCCAATGCCTTCGTTGCCTGAACATGCACATTCGAAAGGCAACAGTCGCACGGCTCAAACGCCCCAAAAATTCGCACCAAGACATCTTACTCTCATCGAAATCTGTTCTAATGCCTCTTTGGGCGCCAAGGCGTTCTTCCGCCGCGCGTGGAATGCGTTCCGGACCAGCGCCTTTCAGTTCGCCGCAACAGGGAGACTTTGCTTGTCAGACCGAATCCAGGATTCATCCACTTCCCCACACTTGCCGCGCAGCACTGCCCAACCCCGTGACTCCCACCGCATTCGCATCATCGGTGTCCCCCTTGACATGGGCGCCAGCCGCCGCGGCGTCGATATGGGCCCCTCCGCCATGCGCGTTGCCGGCCTTGAAGCCCGCCTTGAGGCCCTCGGCCACAAGGTCACCGATGGTGGCAACATCCGCGTCGAGATCGCCGAAACACAGACCCTCGGCAACAAAAGCGCCCGCTACCTCAAGGAAATCACTGAGACCTGTACTCGCACAGCCGAGGCCGTCGTCACCGCACTGGAGGCTGGCTTGACGCCCTTGGTCCTCGGTGGCGACCACTCTCTCGCCGCCGGTTCAGTCTCTGGTGTGGCAGAGTTCTACCGCCGCAAAGGTGAAAAAATCGGCGTCCTCTGGATCGACGCCCACTCCGACATCAACACCCCAGAAACCTCCCCCTCCGGCAACGTCCACGGCATGCCCCTCGCCGCGCTTCTCGGCCTTGGCCCCAATCCGCTCGGCAGCATTTTCGGCTTTTCACCCAAAGTGGCCGCTGAAAACACCGTCCTCATCGGCGTTCGCGACATCGATGCCGCTGAGCGCGAAAACATTCATCGCGCCGGCGTCACTGCCGTTTACACCATGCGCGACATTGACGAGCGCGGCATGCGCGCCGTCATGGAAGAAGCCCTCAAAGCAGCCGGCAACGGTACCGTCGGCTACCACGTCTCCCTCGACATGGACTGGATCGACCCCGAAGACGCCCCTGGCGTCGGAACCCCCGTCCGCGGCGGAGCCACCTACCGCGAAGCCCACCTCGCCATGGAGATCCTTGCCGACCACGGTCGCCTCCTCAGCTTCGAAATGGTCGAAGTCAACCCCGTCATCGACGAGCACAACCGCACCGCCGACCTCGCCGTTGAACTCGCCTGTTCGGCATTTGGAAAAAAGATTCTCTAGTGTCCCACGTCCGAATCACTCAAAACATTCATCGCCGTTATCCTGAGCGAACGCGCGCCCCAAGCGCTTTTCAGCTTGGAGGTGGTGAGTCGAAGGATCTGCATTGGTCGTTAAAGGAACTTCGGCGACATCACACTAGCTGGTTCTACACTGGATGAGAGCTTCACTTCACAAATTGGACGGGTGACCGAACTACAAAATGGCAAAAAAACTCCGCATAGGCATTCTCTTCGGCGGCCGCAGCGGCGAGCATGAAGTCTCGCTCCTCTCCGCCGCTTCGGTGCTGAACGCTATCGACCGCACCAAATTCGACGTCACCCCCATTGGCATCACCAAACAGGGCCACTGGCTTGCCGCCGCCGATGCCCACGATCTGCTTGAAGGCGACCAGAGCGCCGTCGCCCGCCGTCTCCGCGCTGGCGACCCCGAAACCACCCCTGGCGCCAAACTCCTCCATGAGGGCATCCCCACCCTCTTTCCCCCCGAGCCGACTTCCGCCCCGCACGCCAAAGCCGGCGTCCAACTCGCCCCCGCCGCCCCTGAAACCCGCCTCGACGGCAAGTCCCTCGACGTCCTCTTTCCCGTCCTCCATGGCACCTTCGGCGAAGACGGCACCATCCAGGGCCTCTTCGAACTGGCCGGCATCGCCTACGTCGGCTCCGGCGTCCTCGGCTCCTCGGCCGGCATGGACAAAGACGTCATGAAGCGCCTCTTCGCTAACGCCAAACTGCCCATCGTCAAGCACGTCACGCTCCTCCGCGCCGACTGGGAAAAATCCCCCCGCAAAGCCGTCGCCCAGGTTGAAGCAGCCCTCAAATACCCGGTCTTCGTAAAGCCCGCCAACCTCGGCTCCAGCGTCGGAATCAGCAAGGCCCACAACCGCAAGGAACTCGGCCCCGCCCTCACCCTCGCTTCCCGGTATGACCGCAAGCTCGTCATCGAAGCCGGCGTCGGCGGAAAAAAACGCAAGGCCCGCGAACTCGAAGTCGCCGTCCTCGGCAACGACTCGCCCCAGGCCAGCGTCGTCGGCGAAATCATTCCCGGCAAGGAGTTCTACGACTACGAGGCCAAGTACCTCTCTGAAGGCTCCATCCCCGTCATCCCCGCCAAACTCACCAAAGCCCAGGCCAAACAGATTCGCGAAATGGCCGTCGCCGCCTTCAAAGCCTGCGATCTCTCCGGCCTCGCCCGCGTTGACTTCCTCATGGAGCCAGACGGCAAACGCCGCATCTACCTCAACGAAGTCAACACCATGCCCGGCTTCACCCAGATCAGCATGTACCCCAAGCTCTGGCAGGCCACCGGCATCCCCTACAAAGACCTCATCACAAAACTCATCGAACTCGCTCTCGAACGCCACGCCGAGAAAACCCGCACCACCTACAGCCGCGAAGAGTAGAAAAGCAGGGAACTGGTTGACAGTTCCCGGTGTCTAACCAAACAGGAGTTGCTCACCCTGCACCAGGCTTTGAACTGTGAACTGTCCACTGCCTTTCGTGCCGTATCCTAGTTGCAAGGAAGAACCCACCATGACCCTGCTCGACGCTCCCGTCTTTGACCAGGCCCGCGAACGCCGCCGCACTGTGATTCTCTCCAGCGTCGGATGCCTTCTGCTGGTGCTCTTTGTCGGCTGGTGGCTGGTTGCCGGCCGTCCCGTCGACTGGCCCTGGAACTGGAACAGCTACCTCCAGGGAAGAATGACCGTCAACGCCTTCCTCACCGCCGTCGAAAAAAACGACCTGCCTACCGCCTACGGCATCTGGCTCCACGACAAAAACTGGCAGCAGCATCCTGCCCAGACCGGCCCCTACCCGTTCTCCCGCTTCCAGGACGATTGGAGCACCACCAGCCCTGACAATGAGTACGGCGTCATCCAGAGCCACAAAATCGCCCTCGCCGGCCGCTATGGCAACGGCCTGCTCGTAGCCGTCCTCATCAACGGGCGCAAAAGCAAGGCGCTCAATCTCGCCTACGACCCCAAAACCCACACCCTCAGCTTCTCGCCCCCTGGGGTCGAACTCTACCTCGGACCGTAAAGCCAGCCTCGAAGGGCAAATCCCTGTCGGACTTTCCCCTCCTCGTCGATGAACGCGGAGGGGATTGCCTTCTTTAGCTGCCCGATTTGAGAGCCGCCAGCGCAGCCTCCAGGCTCGCCCCATCTTCCACATTCAGCGCCGTCAGCGCCGGATCAATCTGCCGCAGCAGCCCGCACAGCACCTTGCCTGGCCCCACTTCAATAAACAGCTCTGCCCCCGCCCCCACCAGCGCCTGCTCGCAGTCCATCCACCGCACCGCGCCCGTCACCTGCCTCGTCAGCGCGTCCTGTGCCGCCGCCGCGGTCGTTACCAGCCCGCCCGTCACGTTGGCCGCAACCGGTATCCGCGGATCGTTCAGTGTCAGCCCTGCCAGTACCCGCGCTACCTCTTCCTGTGCCGGCTGCATCAACGCGCAATGGAACGGTGCGCTCACCGGGAGCATCACAGCCCGCCGCGCCCCCTTGCCCTTGCACAGCGCCGAAGCCTTCTCCACTGCCGCCAGCGCGCCTGAGATCACCGTCTGCCCCGGCGAGTTCAGATTCGCCGCCTGCACCACAAGGCCGGTCTCCGCCGCCGCCTCCGCGCAGGCCTCCGCCACCTGGGCCGCGTCCAGCGAAAGCACCGCCGCCATCGCGCCCTGCCCCGCCGGAACCGCCAGTTGCATCGCTTTACCGCGCGCCTTCACCGCCCGCACTGCATCGGCAAACCCAATCGTCCCCGCCGCCACGTGCGCGCTCCATTCTCCCAGTGAGTGTCCGGCCGCCAGCGCTGGCTCCACCCCCTGCTCGGCCAGCACGCGCCAGGCCGCCACGCTCATCGTCAAAATCGCCGGCTGTGTATTCTCCGTCAGTTTCAAATCTGCTTCTGGCCCATCGAAACAGAGCCGCGAAAGAGCAAAGCCCAGCGCCTCATCGGCCTCGGCAAAGGTATGTGCAGCAACAGGATACCGCTCGGCCAGTTCCCGGCCCATGCCTACGGCCTGCGATCCCTGCCCCGGAAAGAGAAAAGCTATTTGTTTTGACATTTCAATAAAAATTGTAATCTCTCGGACATCCAAAAAACTCTGAGCAATGGGACTCCCCAGCCTTAGTTCCACCGCTTCTTGTCGTCCGGATCATCATCCAGCGGCCGTCCCTGCCCGTCAAACCGCACCGTCCGTCCCTGCGACCGCATGTAAACCTCGAACTTGCGGCTTGCTCGCCGCCGTTTCCAGCGATAGTAGCGATTCCGCAGCCCATACCAGCTCTCGCTGACGGCAAAGTTGAAGCCCCGCCGCGGTGCCAGTTGCATGAAAAGCAGGCCGCCCAGTGCCCCCCCAAGTTGCGCAAAAGCATACATCCGCTGTTGCCCGAACAGCATCGCGATTGAAATCAGCGCGTAGATGGCCACCAGGTATCTCGCCTTGATCCCGATCGTGAAAAACAGCAAAAACTGCGCATCCCCGTAAAGCACCCCGATCGCCACCAGCAGCCCGAAGATGCCGCCCACGCACCCGGCCAGCGGAAACGCCACGGCATTGAACCCCAGCGTACTCCCGCATGCATAAATCGCCGTTGACGCAGCCGCTGTTCCCAAAACCGAAAAAACATAAAGCCCGGTCACCCAGCTCGCGTTGTGATAGTTCTCAAGAAACCCCGCCAGAAACCAAAGCGACACCAGCTCAAACAGCGTCCCCATCAGTCCCAGATGCACCAGGCTATATGTCAGCGGCTGCCAAAGCGCTCCATGCAGAAAGGCATGTGGCCCAAACGCCAGCCCCGCGAAAAGCCCTTCCGCCATGCCAGGCGCCGCAAACTGCGCCACCAGCAACACAAAATAAGCAACCAGGTTCACCAGCACCAGCCGACGGGTCGCGCCGGCAAAGTCAGGCAGGGCAAGCGGAGTGGAGCCGATTCTGGGCATACTGTCTGATTCAGGTTAACCTCTGCTACGGCCCGGTGTCATTGGCCGGCAAACAACCGATGGCTCTAGCCAGGACCATATCGGCAATGCGGCCCATCGCCGAGCCCCTCCGCCTGCCTGCATCGTTGAGCCCCTGCGCCTGCGTTCATCTCCACAGGTGGGAATCCGGATTTTAGATGTGATCGCTGCCTCTTGACCTGAGGCCGTGTTGTCCCCAAGAATATCCCTGTTGTCCCGCAAACTAGCGCCATCTTACAAATCCAAATGGAACCATATGAGAGGAGGCTGCCGTGCCCAGCTGCCCTGAATGCGAGAATGAACTAGACGTTGAATTGGACGAAGTCGAAGAGGGCGACGTAGTCGCCTGTGGCGAATGTGGAACCGAGTACGAGATCGTCGGCGTGGAACCGCTCGAATTGGCCCGCGTTGACGACGATCTTGACGATGACGACGACGATCTGTTCGAAGAGGACGAGGAGGAAGAGTGAGGCTGATTCGCACCAGTTTTGTGGCCGGGGTGGCTTTTGCAGCCGTCGCCGCCGGTTTGCTTCCCTTGCCGCCCCAGTCGGGCTTTCTTGCCCCGCCCGCAGTCCAGGCCCAGGCCCCCGGCCAGCGCGTTGTCTCCGGTTATGTTGTGGATGCAAACTCCAAAACTATCGTCGGCGCCACTGTCTTCCTCAAGGACCTGAAAACCAAGGCCATCCGCAGTTTTACCTCCGTCGCCGATGGCAAGTTCCGTTTCGGCCAGGTTGCCATGAATGAAGAACATGAGCTTTGGGCTGAAAAGGACGGCAAGAAAAGCGCCGTCAAAACCGTCAGCTCCTGGGACGCCCGCAAGGAATTTGAAGTCGAACTGAAATTGAAGTAGAGCAAGGGCCGCGGCGCCGAACTCACGCGCCGCCTGGCTTCAACCATCCAGCTTCCTCGTCACGAGCTCATTCAGCAGCCCCGGGTTGGCCTGCCCCTTTGACGCCTTCATCACCTGGCCCACAAAGAATCCGGCCATCGTCTTTTTTCCCCCGCGATACTGCTCCACCTGCTTGGGATTCGCCGCGATTACCTCGTCAATCATCGCTTCAAGCGCCGACGCGTCCGTAATCTGCTGCGGCCTCTCCCGCTCATAAACAGCCGCAAAGTCCTCGCCCTTCTCAAAGCACACATCCAGAATCTGCTTCAGTTGCTTTGAGCTGATCTTGCCTTCCTCCAGCAGATCCGCAGCCTCCACAATCCCTGCCATCGAAACCGGCGACTGCTCCAGGTCCAGAGCCTTCAGCCGCCCGCCCACTTCGTTCAGCAGAAGGTTCGCCACCCGCCGCGGGCTCTTCGCCGTCTTCGCCGCCGCCTCAAACCGGTCCGCAAACTCCCGCGTCGCCGTCAGCGTAAACGCGTCCTGTTCCATCAACTCATACTCGGCCATCATCCGCGCCCGCCGCGCTTCCGGCAGCTCAGGCATTCTGCCCTTGGCCGCAGCCATCAGTTCTGCTGAAACAAGCAGCGGCGGCAGATCCGGCTCAGGAAAATACCGGTAATCGTGCGCCTGCTCCTTTGACCGCATCGAGTAGGTCCGCCCCTCATTCGCGTTCCAAAGCCGGCTCTCCTGCGTCACCCGCCCGCCTGCCTCAATCACTTCAATCTGCCGCTCAATCTCGTACTCCAGCGCCGCCCGCACAAACCGGAAGCTGTTCACGTTCTTCACTTCCGCCTTCGTTCCAAACTTCGGCGCACCCTTCAGCCGCACGCTCACGTTCGCATCGCAGCGCAGCGATCCCTCTTCCATGTTGCAGTCTGAAACTCCGCAATAAAGTAGGATCTCCTTCAGCCGCGTTAGGTACTCAAACGCCTCATCCGGCGTGCGAATATCCGGCTCTGAAACAATCTCCGCCAGCGGCGTCCCGCATCGGTTCAGGTCCACATACGTCTGCGTAGCCGAGTCGGAGAATCCATCGTGCAGACTCTTCCCTGCATCTTCTTCCATGTGCAGCCGTGTAATCCCGACCCGCTTCGTCGTCCCGTCCGCCGTCGGCACTTCAATCCACCCATGCTCGGCCAGCGGCTTGTCGAACTGCGAAATCTGGTACCCCTTCGGCAGGTCAGGATAAAAATAATTCTTGCGTGCGAAAATCGACCGCTCTCGCACCTCGCAGTTCAGTGCCAGCGACGCCAGCGTGGCAAACTCCACCGCCTTGGCGTTCAACACCGGCAGCGCCCCCGGCAGCCCCAAACACACCGGGCAAACGTTCGTGTTCGGCGCCGATCCAAAATGATTCGCGCAACCGCAAAACGCTTTGGTCGCGGTAAGCAGTTGCACATGAACCTCAAGCCCAATCACGGGCTCGTATTTGGCAAGAACTTCAGCAGAAAGCGCGGCTGCGGGCATAGGTAAATTCTAGCGCGAACAAAAGGGCAGGTCCTGCCGGTAGAGCCCGCTTTCGCGATACTCAGCCTTCAGGGCCTGCCCGGAAACTGAAAACCGAGCTTCGAGTTGCCGTTCCAATCCCTACGGCGTCGGATCATCCGCCGTAAACGGCGAGCAGCAAGGCTTCTCCGTCGCCTTGAAGTTCATCAGTTCCAGCCGGATACCGTCCGGGTCATACATGTTGTATTGCCCCTTCCCGTCCTTGCCCATCCGCGGGTGATCATCGGCGGGAGCCCCAGGCAGCCGGTTCCCGTCCTTGAGAATCTTGTATGCCACTTCGACCGACGGCACGCCCACCGAAAGATGATCCAGCACCCCCAGCGTGTGCTGCGACATTCCCGTCGGTATCCCCGTGCCCGGCTTCCCGTGAGTCTCTTCCAGCATGTATTCAATCCAGTCGTGGCTCTCCGGCGTTTGCAGGCTTACCCAGTCCACCTCGGTGTCGGTCTTGCCGCCCCACCAGTACGGCCTGAACCCCAGCAGGTCGCGATAAAACGTGTCTTCCAAAGCCCGGTCATGCGCCAAAATCCCCACATGAATGATGTGGTGCCCAATCACGTTCGGAGCAACAATCCCCTGCGGCAGATGCGGCGGCTGCACAAACTCCACCTTGTTCCCCTCCGGATCGCGCACCGTTATCCAGCAGCTGCCGTCCGCTCCCTTTTCCGCCTTCGCCGGCGTCTTCCAGCTCTTCCCGGCCAGGTACTTCCTCAGCCCCTCCACGTCGCTGGTATTAAACGCCACGTGGTCCAGCCGGTTGATCCCCTGGCCCTCCGGCAGCGGCAACACCTCCACAAACTGCACATCGTTGAAGGCGTACCGAACTCCCTTCGCGTTCTCCGGGTCAGCCAGCTTCGCCGCGCCCATCAACTCGCGATAGTAGTGGTCCGTCGCCGCTGGGTTGCTCGTGTAAACAGCCAGGTGCGAGATTCCGGTAATCTTCGGGCGAGCCGGCGTGCTTTGGGCCAATGCAATGGCGCTCAGCGCAATCAAACAAGCAGCAGAAGCGGATTTCAGAAACATTCCTCACCTCGATAATTGGGTCCGCTCCACGATAAAACGATTCACTCGCCCGCGCAAGCTATCCGTGCATTCAAATTCTCCCGCGCCGTACAATCCATCCATGCATCAAATCGCTTTTTGCCCATCCATTGCTGCCCTCGCACTCTGCTTCGCCTCGGCCGCCCTCGCCCAGGCCTCGCTCCCCACAGCCTCGCCCGCCGACCGCGCAGAAGCCCGCGAAATCTTCAAGCAGCTCATAGAGATCAACACTACCGACACCCCTCAGGGCAACGTAACCCTCGGCGCCGCAGCCATGCAAAAGCGCTTTCTCGACGCAGGCTTCCCGGCCGAAGACGTCCTTCTGCTCGGCCCCGATGCCCGCAAAATGAACCTGGTCGTCCGCCTCCGCGCCGCCGCTCCCAACTCCGGCAAGCCGGTCCTCTTTCTCGGCCACATGGATGTCGTCCAGGCCCTCCGCTCCGACTGGTCCACTGACCCATTCCAGTTCGTCGAGAAAGACGGCTACTACTACGGCCGCGGCACCCAAGACATGAAAGACTCCGACGCCGCACTTGTGGCCACCCTCCTGCGCCTCCATCGCGAGGGCTACAAGCCCCGCCGCGACATCATCCTCGCTCTCACCGCCGACGAGGAGGGCGGCAAGTTCAACGGCGCTTCCTGGCTAGTCCAGCAGCATCGCGACCTGGTCGACGCAGCCTACGTCATCAATCCCGACTCCGGCGGCGTTGAGCTCGACCATGGCCGCGCCGTCGTCGCCGATGTCGAGGCCACTGAAAAGGTCTACTCTGACTTCCAGGTCACAGCTACCAATCGCGGCGGTCACAGCTCGCTGCCCCGGCCAGACAACGCCATCTATGAGCTAACCGCGGCTCTCAACAAGCTGGCGGCTTACACCTTCCCTTTCGAAATGAATCAGGTCACGCGCACCTATTTCACTAACCTCGCCCGCCAGGAAGCACCGCCTACCGCCGCCGACATTCAGGGCATTCTCGCCACGCCGCCCGACCTGGCCGCAGCCGCGCGCCTCTCCGCCGAGCCCAGTTTCAACTCCAACCTCCACACCACCTGCGTCGCCACCCGCCTGTTTGCCGGCCACGCCAACAACGCCCTGCCCCAAACCGCCCAGGCCAACGTCAACTGCCGCATCTTTCCCGGTCACTCGCCGGAAGAAATCCGCCGGCAATTGATTGCCCTCTTCGACGATCCCAAGCTCACTGTGAAATACGTCTCCGATGCCGGCGAACTGGCTGACATCGCGCCCGATCGAAAAGCCATGGTCCCGCCCGCGCCCATCGCGGATGTCTTTGTCCCGCTCACCCAACTCACCCAGGCCCTCTGGCCCGGCACACCGGTGACCCCGGTCATGGAGAACGGCGCCACTGACTCCATTTACTTCGCCCAGGCCGGAATCCCCTCCTACGGCTACTCCGCCATCGCCCTGGAGCGCGACGACGACCGCGCCCACGGACAGGACGAACGGCTCCCGGTCGACTCCTACTTCAAGTCGCTCAACTTCTTCTATGCCTTCATGAAGGCCATTGGCGTAGATTGAGGGATAAAGACAAGTTTCCGCTTGCCGCAGTGCGGCAAACGGCAGGGGGCAGCATCAGGCAACTCCCCAGCCCTTGACGCCCTGGCCGGGGACTCGCTGTTTCGTGTCTTCTTGACCGGTCGCCCTACTTGCCCGCGGCGCTCTGGTCCGGCGATGAGAACTTGCGGATATATATGATCAGGTTCCACACCTGGTCGTTCTTCGCCCGCCCCTCGGCCTCCGGCGGCATCTTGTCCTTGCCGTTGCGGATCGCGTTGAAAAGCTCCTGATCGCTCACACTGGCCAGTGTCTTGGGATCGGTCCAATCGCCCAGCTTCAATCCCATCCCCTTCGCCAAATCGGTCTGCCCATTGCCGTTGTCGCCGTGGCACATTGAGCAGTCCTGGCTGAACAGCCGTTTCGCATCTGCCTGCGAAGCAGCCGTCGCCTTCACGGGATTCTTGCCGGCATCCTGAGCCATTGCTCTCGGTGTCGGCATCATCAAGAACAGAACTACCGCGGTAAGCAGCGTCATCGATTTCAACATTGCAGCCTCCTCACATGCGGGCCCGCCAATCAGCGCACCACACAAATGGAAAAATTTTCTCGCCCGAATTATAGGCCAATCTGGCGACTACACGCTGTGTTCTTGCTGTAGTCAACCCTGCAAGCCCATTCCGCTGGCACAGCCCTCCCGGCAGGCAGGTTTACGAACGGGTTGCTCGCGCCGGCCGCGTCCAAACACAGTGTTTGGCACAGAACTCCAATCCTATCAGCCACAAACCTGTGTCAGGGACTTCGTTATCGCCGCCCCCGGCCAGCCTTTGAAACTCGCCTCCAATCTGACCGAACCGGCCTCAATTCACCGCCCCTGACCGGCAAGGCAAACTCCGTCTCGTGCGCCCCGGTTCTTGCCCCGGGCCGCGTCCAATCCCCGGGTGCTCTTCCAGTCCTGAAGTTTGGGCGGAATTTCCTGCTTAGCTCTTCCGCGCAACAGTTGCTCCAGCCTCGGTTGGTGAGGCGCAAGCCCAATCAGGAGTTCACTCTCTCGCAATAAAGGCATCCGGCTACCCGCACGCTCTCCCACTGCTAAACTTGATGTACATGATTCTCCCGTTCGTCCGTGATATCTTCGCGGAGCTGGAGCACTCTTCCGCTTTTGAACGCGTACGCAGGCACCTAAGCCTCGCTGCGGGGCGCAGGCGTGTCTCCGGACTCACCGCCACGGCGCGGGCTCTTTATCTTCCCCTCATGGCGCGGGCCGCCAAGCAACTGGTTGTCGTCGTCGTCGCTGACAACAAAGCCGCTGAAGCCCTCGAGCCCCTCCTCAAAGCCGGCTGCGAACTCACCGGCGCAATTGACCCCGCTCAGGTCGTCCGCCTCCCCGCCCACGACGTACTTCCCTTTGAAAATCTCTCTCCCCACCCCGACGTCCAGGAGCAGCGCGCCGCCGCCCTCTTTAAACTCGCCACCGGCGCTGTCTCCATCCTCATCGCCCCCGTTGAAGCAGCCGCCCTCAAGCTCTTTGACCGCGACTACTATGCCGGACTGGCTGTCACCCTGCGTCGCGGCGAAGAGGTCGATGTCGAAGTCCTCACCGGCCACCTCGCCGCCGTCGGCTACACCCAAATGGATCTCGTCGAGATGCCCGGCCAGTTCACCCGTCGCGGCGGCATCCTCGATGTCTACTCGCCCGAGTCCGACCGCCCCGTCCGCATCGAGTTCTTCGGCGACGAAATTGAAACCATCCGAAAATTCGATCCTGAAACCCAGCGCTCCCAATCGGGCCTCGACGAGACCCAGCTTCTCCCCCTCACTGAAACCCCGGTCACCGAGCACCTTCTCGCCGCCGTCCATGCCCGCCTCAGCCGCCAGCGTCTTGAAGGCGACGATGCCGAACTCTCCGCCGAGGCCGCTGCCGCCGGCGTCACCGTCTTCCCCGGCTGGGAGTTCTTCAGTTGCGTCGCCGGCGCTCAAAAATCCCTCCTCACGCTGGTCCCCAAATGCGCCCTCTTCCTTGAAGAGCCGGCCATGGTCCGCAACCAGATTGACCGCTGGTGGAACAAAGTCGAGCAGCGCCACGAGCGCTCCGGCATCGGCTCCCTCATCAGCCCTGAAGACATCTACCTCCGCCCTGAAATCCTCCAGGCCTCCCTCGACTCCCACATGGGCCTCGACCTCGATCAACTCGGCGTCGTCGATATCCTCGATGAAGATTCGACCCTGGGCGAAATCGAGCTCAACACCCGCCCCACCCTCCGCTTCCACGGCTCCATCCCCGCCCTCACTGAGCAGTTGCGCACCCTCATCGCCGCTGAATCCCGCATCGTCCTCGCCGCCCCCAACCAGGGCGACGTCGAGCGCCTCGCCACCGTCCTCCGCGAGTACCAGATCCCCTACCGCCTCGGCAGCCGCACCACCCATCCCGGCGGCGAAACCGTACTCGACGAAGCCAGCTACATGGCCGGCGATCTTCGCGTCCCCGTCATCGTCCGTACGCCCTTCTCCGGCGGCGTCAGCTTCCTTGACTCCAACCTCATCCTCTTCGGCGCCAATGACCTCTCTGACGATGCCGACGTCGCTGCGCGCCCCGAGCCCAAGCGCTCCAAGACCGCTGCCTTCGTCTCCGACTTCCGCGACCTCACCGTCGGCGATTACGTCGTACACGTCGAGCATGGCATCGCCCAATACCAGGGCCTCAAAGAAATCGTCCAGGACGGCCTCTCCGTCGAGTTCATGATTCTCGAATTCGCTGAGGCCGCCAAGCTCTACGTCCCGCTCACCCGCCTTGACCTCATTCAGAAGTACCGCTCCACCGATGCCGGCCCTGCCCCCATCCTCAACAAGCTCGGCTCTCAGCAATGGGCCAAGACCAAGGCCCGTGTCCGCAAGGCCATGCAAGACATGACCGCCGAGCTGCTCAAGCTATACGCCGAGCGCGAAACGGTGCAGGGAACTGCCTTCTCCAAAGACAACGAATTCCAAAAGGACTTCGAAGGCTCCTTCGACTACAACGAAACTGAAGACCAGATCTCCGCCATCCGCGCCATCAAGTACGACATGGAATCCACCCAGCCCATGGACCGCCTTCTCTGTGGCGACGTCGGCTACGGAAAAACTGAAGTCGCCATGCGCGCTGCCTTCAAGGCCGTCCAGGACGGCAAGCAGGTCGCCGTCCTCACCCCCACCACCATCCTCAGCTTCCAGCACTTTGAAACCTTCAAGAAGCGCTTCTCCCAGTTCCCCATCAACGTTGAAATGATCTCCCGCTTCCGCTCCGCCAAAGAGCAGAAAGACATCGTCGCCCGCGTTGAAACCGGCAAAATCGACATCCTCATCGGCACCCACCGCCTCCTCTCCAAAGACATCAAGTTCCAGGACCTCGGCCTCCTCGTCGTCGATGAAGAGCAGCGCTTCGGAGTTCGCCACAAAGAGCGCCTCAAGCAGATGCGCAAAGAGATCGACGTTCTCGCCATGAGCGCCACGCCCATCCCCCGCACACTCCACATGTCCCTCGTCGGCCTGCGCGACATGAGCGTCATTGAGACCCCGCCCAAAGACCGCATGGCCATCCAGACCGTAGTCGCCAAATTCGACGAAAAAATCGTCCGCTCCGCCATCGAGGTCGAACTCGAGCGCGGCGGCCAGGTTTACTTCGTCCACAATCGCGTCGAATCCATCTTTGAAATTGCCTCCCGCATTCAGGAGCTTGTCCCCGGCGCGCGCGTCGCCGTCGGCCATGGCCAGATGGGCGAAACCGAGCTTGAGCGCGTCATGCTCGCCTTCATGCACCACGAGTACGACGTGCTCGTCGCCACCACCATCATCGAGAATGGCCTCGACATTCCCCTCGCCAACACCATCCTCATCAACCGCGCCGATCGCCACGGCCTCAGCGAGCTCTACCAGCTCCGCGGGCGCGTCGGCCGCTCCAATCGCCGTGCGTACGCCTATCTCCTCATCCCGCCTGAGAACGAACTCACTGAGATCGCCCGCCGCCGCCTCGCCGCGCTCAAGGAGTTCAGCGACCTCGGCGCGGGCTTCAAAATCGCCGCCCTCGACCTCGAACTCCGCGGCGCAGGCAACATGCTCGGCGGCGAGCAGAGCGGCCACATCGAGGCCGTCGGCTTCGAACTCTACACCTCCATGCTCGAGGCCGCCGTCAAGGAGATGAAGGGCGAGTCCAGTGAAGAGCGCCCCGCCACCCAGCTCAGCCTCGGCATCGCCCTGCGCATCGACGAGAGCTATGTGCCGGAAGAAAATCAGCGCCTCCGCCTCTACAAGAAAATCGCCGGCGCAACCAGCGAAGCCGCCGTCGCCGAAATTCGCGCGGAGATGGAAGACCGCTACGGCGCCCCGCCCGATGCCACCGTTTATCTGCTTGAAGCCGCGCTCGTCCGTCTCGAGTGCGAACGCATGGGCATCGCCCAAATCGATCGCAAGCGCTCCGAAATCCAGATTCGCTTCATGGAAAACGCCGCCGTCGATCCCCAGCAGTTGATGCGTCTGGTGGCCCGCAACGCCAAGCGTGGCGCGCAGTTCACCCCGCAGGGCCTGTTGAAGTATCCTTTGGCTGCCACCCGCAGCGACGAAGTCCTGCTTGAAATTCACGAACTCCTCGCCAACCTGGCCCCCGTGCCGGTCGGTGCATAACAGACGAACCTCGAAAGAAGAGAGGCACAATGAAAAAATCGATTACGTTGCTTGCAATGGGAGCCTGCATGTCCTCTGCCATCTCCGCCTATGCCGCCGGCCCCGACTGGAAACAGCAGTTCCAGAAAGCCTCCGACGAATACTTCGACCGGGTCGTTTTCCCCTACGGCCCCACGGCCGGAACCCAGGTCGGCTATCACCAATACGACACGCAACTGGAAAACTTCTCCCGCAAGAGCATCGATGCCGAGATCGCCGCGCTCAAGGCTTTCGAAAAACGAATCGCCGCCATCCATCCTGACTCCGCGGTTGCCGACTTTATCCCCCGCACCGACCGCGAAATCGTTCTCGGCAGCATCCGCTCCACGCTCCTCACCCTTGAGACCATCCGCCCCTGGGAGAAGAACGCTGACAACTACTCCAGCACATGCGCCAACGCAGCCTTCGTTCTGATGGAGCGCAAGTTCGCCCCGCCCGACGACCGCCTGCGCTCCCTCATCGCCCGCGAAAAGCAGATGCCCGCGCTCCTCAACGAAGCGCGCGTCAACCTCAAAAATCCGCCCCACATCTACACCGAAATCGCCATCGAACAACTGCCCGGCATCGTCAGTTTCTTTCAGCACGACGTCCCCCTCGCCTTTGCCGACGCCAAAGATCCAGCCCTCAACTCTGAATTCGCCCAAACCAACGCCGCCGTCATCGCCGCCCTCAACAGCTACCTCGACTGGCTCAAGACCGACCTCCTCCCACGCTCCAACGGCGACTTCCGCATCGGCGCGGAAACGTTCCAGAAAAAACTCGCCTACGACGAAATGGTCGACATCCCCCTCGACAAGCTCCTCGAAATCGGCTGGGCCGACCTGCGCAAAAATCAGGAGCACTTCCGCCAGGTCTCAAAAGAACTCGAACCCAACAAGGAACCCGCCGCCGTCCTCGAAGAGCTCGGCGAAAACCATCCCGCCCCCGGTGCGCTGCTTGACGCCTTCCGCGCCACCTTCGATGGCCTCGCCGGCTTCATCCGCTCGCACCACATCGTCACCATCCCTTCTGACGTCCGCCCCATCGTCGAAGAGACACCCCCCTTCATGCGCGCCACTACCTTCGCCTCCATGGACACGCCCGGCCCCTTCGAAACCCACGCCACCGAGGCCTACTTCAACGTCACCCTGCCCGACCCATCCATGAAGCCCGAAGAGGTCGAGGGATTCATGCATGCGTTCAACATCGGCACCGTCATCTCAACCGCCGTCCACGAGGCCTACCCCGGCCACTACATCCAGTTCCTCTGGCTGCCCCAGGCCCCCAGCCGTGTGCGCAAGCTCCTCGGCGCAAACACCAACGTTGAAGGCTGGGCTCACTACACTGAGCAGATGATGCTCGACCAGGGCTACGGCCAGCCCGGGGTCCCCGCGGACGGGTCTTCGTCCGTGGGGTGGAAGCCCGGCTTTGGTGCGAAAGACGAGCGCGAATCCAAATTCCTCCGCCTCGGCCAGCTCCAGGACGCCCTCCTCCGCAACGCCCGCTTCATCGTCGGCATCCAGATGCACAGCGGCAAAATGACCTTTGACGAAGCGGTCACCTTCTTCCAGAAAGAAGGCTACCAATCAAAGGAGACCGGAGTCGTTGAAACCAAACGCGGCACAAGCGACGCAACCTATCTCTACTACACCCTGGGTAAGTTAGAGATCATGAAGCTCCGCGCCGACATGCAAAAGAAGCAGGGCGCTGCCTTCTCGCTCGAGCAATTCCACAACGACCTCCTCCGCCAGGGTTTCCCGCCCATCAAAGTCGTGCGCGAAGCCATGCTCGGCGACAACTCGCCCACGCTTTAACGAGTCTCTGATCAAGTCGGTGTTTTGAAAGGGCACGATTCCAGCCAAACCGCAAACTGATCAAGTCGATGTTTTGAAAGGGCATGGCTTTTAGCCGTGCCGCTAACGAATCAAAATGAACGCAGGCTTTAGCCCATGAGGGAATGCTGAGTCGTCACCGCGACATCTTCAGAAATTCCTTGGGATGTCACGCCAACCATCTTGAAAAGAATTTGCGATGAGGAACAAAGCAATGAGCAACCAGGTTCGCAAAGCAGTCTTTCCCGCCGGCGGCATGGGCACGCGCTTCCTGCCTGCCACCAAGGTCATCCCCAAAGAGATGCTGGCTCTTGTCGACAAGCCCATCATCCAGTACGGCGTTGAAGAGGCCATCGCCTCCGGCATCGAGCACATCATCTTCATCACCGGCCGCGGCAAAAGCTCCATGGAAGATCACTTCGACATCAGCTACGAACTCGACGCGTCCCTCGAAAAGAAAGGCAAAGCAGAACTGCTTGCCGTCTCGCGCCGCATCTCCTCCATGGCCCGCATCAGCTACGTCCGTCAAAAAGAGCCGCTCGGCCTTGGCCACGCCGTCCTCTGCGCCAAAGACCTCGTCGGCGATGAGCCCTTCGCCGTCATCCTGCCCGACGATGTCATTGACGCCGAAGTCCCCTGCCTCAAGCAGATGATCGCCGTATTCAATGAGCGCGGCGGCTCCGTCCTTGCCACGCAAACCGTCGAAGGCCCCGGCATTAGCGCCTACGGGGTCCTCGCCGGCTCCCAGGACCCCGTCAACAAGCGCATCTACAACTGCACCGGCATGGTTGAAAAGCCGAAATTCGAAGAAGCCCCGTCCACGCAGGCTATCATCGGCCGCTACGTGCTCACCCCGCGCGTCTTCGACTTGCTTGCGCAAACCAAGCCCGGCGCCATCGGCGAAATCCAGCTCACTGACGGCATCAAGGCCTTGGTCAAGGAAGAGAAAGTCTTCGGCTACACCTTCGAAGGCAAACGCTTCGACGCCGGCGACAAGTCCGGCATGCTTGAAGCCACCGTCGAGTTCGCCCTCAAGCGAAAAGATCTCGGCCCAAAATTCCGCGAGTTTTTGAAAGGTTTAACGCTCTAAAGCGGTGTTGGCGCCAAAGCGCCTTCGCTAACTCCGCAAACTCCGCTGGCACGCCCGCCCCAGCGGGAGTGCTAGCTCCGCTGCTCTAACCTTTCCACTTGATATTGCACCCGATCGAGGGCCGCTGATCATCAAGCGGCGGCCTGCCGGCAAGTGCCGCATCAATCGCAGCGCGCAGGTCTTCGCCCGTAATCGCCACGCCATTCCCCGGCCGGCTCCGATCGAACTCCCCGCGATACACCAGCTTGAAATCCCCATCAAATAGAAAAAAGTCCGGTGTACACGCAGCCTTGTAGGCGTGCGCAACCGCCTGTGTCTCGTCATATAGATACGGAAATTCGAATCCAACCGTCTCCGCCTGCCGCTTCAGGTTGGCGGGGTTGTCATTCGGATGCGTACTCACATCGTTGCTGCTCACCGCCACAATCGCCAGTGCCTTGCCGGCATAATCCTTCGCCAACACAGCAAGTTCCTTCTCAATGTGCTTCACATAAGGGCAGTGCGCGCAGATAAACATCACCAGCAGCGCCTTCGTCCCGCTGAAATCGTCGCGCCGCACTGTCTTGCCCGTCACCACATCCGTCAGCGCAAAATCCGGTGCCGTCGTTCCCAGCGCCAGCATCGTCGATTCAGTCAGTGCCATTGATGTCCTCCCAATCCCCAAGCCAACTTGCTAACTCGCCAACGCACAGCGCCAACTTGCCGATTTCAAACCTTATGTCGCCTTCTAGAACAGCGGCGTCTGCCGCCCCGGCATCGTCAGCCCAAAATGCTCATAGGCCAAACGTGTCGCCACCCGCCCACGAGGCGTCCGGTCCAAAAATCCAATTTGAATCAGGAACGGCTCATACACTTCTTCCAGCGCGTCCTGTTCCTCGGCCAGCGTCGCCGCCAGTGTACTCAGACCCACCGGCCCCCCGTCGTACTTCTGAATAATCGCCAGCAGCAGCTTGCGGTCAATCTCGTCAAACCCGTGCGCGTCCACCTCCAGCATCGTCAGCGCCGCGTTCGCAGTCGGCCTGTCGATCACGCCGCTCCCGCGCACCTGCGCATAATCCCGCACCCGCCGCAGCAGCCTGTTGGCAATGCGCGGCGTCCCCCGGCTGCGCAGCGCAATCTCCGCCGCCCCATCCTCGTCAATCGGAATCTGCATCACCTCGGCCGAGCGCTGCACAATCACCCGCAACTCCTCCTCGGTATAAAACTCCAGCCGCAGCAGAATCCCAAACCGCGACCGCAGCGGCGAACTCAGAAGGCCCGGCCGCGTCGTCGCCCCAATAAACGTGAACGGCCTGATCTCCATCACGTGCGTTCGCGCCGCCGGCCCCTGCCCGATAATAATGTCCAGCTTGTAGTCCTCCAGCGCCGTGTAAAGCTTCTCTTCCAGCACCGGCTGCATCCTGTGAATCTCGTCCAGAAACAGCACCTGCCGCTCCCGCAGATTCGTCAAAATCGCCGTCAGGTCGCCCTGGATCTGAAGCGCCGGCCCGGAAGTCTGCTGAAAGCCCACGTCCAGCTCGTTCGCAATTATCGTGGCCAGCGTCGTCTTGCCCAGCCCAGGCGGACCAAACAGCAGCACGTGGTCCAGCGCTTCCCCCCGCGACTTGGCCGCCTCCAGCGCAATCGCCAACTGCTCCTTGGCCTTCGACTGCCCAATGAATTCGCCCAGCCACCGCGGCCGCAGTTTCAGCTCAAAACCCTGCTCCTCGTCAGCGCGCGAGGCGCTCACCAGCCGTTCCGGAGTGTTGTCGTGCGCAATCGCCATGCTCATCAGAAGTGTAGCGGCCCCGGGTTGCCCCTGCAACCGGCGTGAGTGCAAGCCCCGTTTTCTTCTACAGATGCCGTACGGTCACGTCGCCCCATTTCTTCTGCAAATACTCCAGGGCCAACCGTCGATGGCAGTGCTCGGCCGTTGCCTCGCTGCACAAGAGCACCGTTCTCTTCTTCTTGAAGCTATCCTTTGAAAGCGCGGTATCCACCTTCCGAGAGCGGATCAACGCAAGGTACGATTTGCTGAAACTCTCCCAGTCCGGCTTCTGCTTCCTCACCAGATCAATGATCTCCTGCGTCGGGGCCAGCAGCGGCTCGTGCTCATACTCCGCACCGCATATCTCGCGCAGAAAGTAGGCCAGGTCACCTTGCTTGGCAAACGCAGCCAGCTGTGACGTATTGTTCAGCCGCACATCCACAAGCCGCTCAATCTCATTTGCCTTCAGAATGCCGAAAAACTCACTGGCGCTCTTCTGGGTAAACCCGATGCTGAAAATCTCCATGCTTCCTCGCCCCATCCCTCACATCCGCGAATCCCCGCTCGGCGTATACCGCTTGTCCAGCGCGTGGCCAAACGCCAGTAGATTCCCATCCGGCGCCAGCAGAACCAGTTCCCGCTGCCCATACGGCTTGTCCGCCGGCCCATGAACATCGCCCTCGGGCAGAAGGTCCAGCTTCGGCTTCAACTCCGCATACAGCCGGTCCACATCCTGCACGTCGATGTAATAAGCAAATCGCCGCGTTCCCGCTGGTGCCGCGTCTTTGCCGCTCTGTTGCCAGATCCTGAACCCGGCCGTCTCGCGCTGCACACAGGCGTAGTCCGCCACGCGCAACTGCACCTCAAAATCAAGCAGGTCCACGAAGAAGACCAACGCCTTTTCCAGATCCTCGACAATCAGGAACGGCGTCACCTGGATAAAGTTGGCCGTGAAATGGGGCGTGGAGTTCGCCATGCTCTGTCTCCCTGGGGGGCCACTCCCTGCAAGCCGCGCTGCGTCAGGTTAGCACAGTCCATCCTCTGGGAGCCTTCAGTTGTGCAAATCGCGCCCTGCCTCCGAGTAAAGGCAAACGCGCCCCAACCGTTTAAACTGGTTGAGTCCCGTTCACCAGAATGACCCACCGCTTCGGTATCCTTCGACGCTTTCGCTTTAACCTCCCGCAGCGTATCGCGGCGGCACTTCTCGCCCTGTTTCTCGTCCAGGGCCTCTGGCTCACCAGCCGACAAACCCTCTCCGATCGCGACTACCAGTACGCCCGCTGTGGACGCGAAACCTGGGAGCGGCCCTCGCTCCTGGCCGGCTACTTTACCACCTGCGGGAACATCCACGACGGCATCCTCGCCTACCGCCTCGCCGGCCTCCCGCTCACACTCAACCTCTTCGCCCAGCAGAGCCTCGACCATTTCCGCAAACCCGAAGACCGCGTCATCCAGACTCCCGGCGAGCTGAGCCCCTGGGAACTTCGCCACCAGCTCACCCACGTCCTGCTCTTATTGCGGCTGCCGTTCCTTCTCGCCGGATGCCTGCTCGGTGGCTGCCTCTGGTGGGTCACCCGCCGCCTCTACGGCAACCTCGGCGGCTACACCGCTCTGGCGCTCTACTGCTTCTCGCCCGCCATCCTCAAGGCCTGCGTCGCCCCCAGCCCTGAAGTCCTCGCCGCCCTCGGTGTCTACGGCGGCGTCTACACATGCATCGGCGTCGCCCACGCCATGCAGGGGCCGCCCGCCCGCTGGAGACCCCGCATCCTTCTGCTCATCGCCGCCTTCGGCCTCGCCGCCGCCTCCCACATAGCGGCCTTGCCTGTCACCGGGCTTCTCGGCTTCGCCCTCATGCTCTGGGTCGCCGAAGGCCGCAGAACCCAGATCCTCCCCGTCATCCTGTTGGCCGTCGCAGGCGCGCTGCTCCTCGTCTTTGCCTGCTACGGCTTCTCACCAGACGCATTCAGTTACCTCTTCCGTTCCGCAGCCGGATTCCTTTCCCTCTCCCTCGATCCCGCCCGCCGGTTCTTTACCACGCTGCCCAACGCCGGCATCACGCTCGCCGCCGCCACAGCCCTTGTCCTCTTCTTCGGCCTGCGAAAATCCTGGTATTTCGGCAATACGGCTCCCCTTATCTGCACCGTGGCCCTCATGCTCCTGGTCACAACCGCCGTTCCCGCCGCCCCCTGGCTCTGGGCGCTCCCATTCCTCTTCACCTTCATCGGCGGTGTCTTCGCAGACGCCTATGAAGACCCCCGCGGCCGCCTCGCCCTCGCCGCTGCTGCCGCCCTCGTGTTCCTCCAAGCCATCTTCTGCGTCCTGAGCCTGCCCGGGCTGCTCTAAACGCGGCGGTTCACACCCCGGCTTGCAGCCTTTTCCCCCTCGGAAGAGTGAAAATCCAACCGCAATGACCACCCCAAAACCAGCCAATTCCCGCGTCAAAACCAGCCGCGCTCCCCGGTCGTTCCTGAACCACTCATCGGAGATTCCATTAAGGCCATAAAATCAACCAAAATAAGGACTTATTTCCACATCGCAGCCTTGCCCCAACCGCTCCGCAGAGAGTAAAATAGAACCACAGCCCGCGGACCCCGGCTCCGCTTTTTCTTTGCCTTTCTGCCGCCTTCCAGCAGGCTACGAAAACCCATATGGCAGACGACCAGAATCCCCAACTCCCCCTCGACGGCGGCACACCGCCCAATAGCGGCACCAACCTCATCCCCATCAACATTGAAGAGGAGATGCGCCGCTCTTATCTCGACTACTCCATGAGCGTCATCATCGGGCGCGCCCTCCCCGATGCACGCGACGGTCTCAAGCCCGTGCATCGCCGCGTCCTTTACACCCTCAGCGAGATGGGCCTCGAGTACAACAAGAAATACACCAAGTGCGCCAAGGTCGTTGGCCAGGCCATGGGTGTCTATCATCCCCATGGTGACTCCGCCATCTACGACACCCTTGTCCGCATGGCCCAGCCCTTCTCGCTCCGCTATCCCCTTGTCGATGGCCAGGGCAACTTCGGCTCCGTCGATGGCGACCCGCCCGCTGCCATGCGTTACACCGAGTGCCGCATGATGCGCATCGCCGGCGAACTGCTCGCCGACATCGAAATGGAGACCGTCGACTTCACGCCCAACTACGACGAGTCCACCTTCGAGCCCACCGTCCTGCCCACCCGCATCCCCAACCTCATCGTCAACGGCTCCAGCGGCATCGCCGTCGGCATGGCCACCAACATCCCGCCTCATAACCTCACTGAAGTCGTCAACGCCGCCATCGCGCTCGTCAAAGATCCACAAGCCGGCCTCGCTGAAGTCCTCAAGCACGTCCAGGGCCCCGACTTCCCCACCGGAGGCTTCCTCTACGGCAAGGCTGGCATCCCCCAGGCCTACAAAACCGGCCGCGGCCGCTTCATGATGCGCGCCCGCGTCGCTACTGAAAACCTGACCAAGGAAAAACAGGCCATCATCGTCACTGAGATTCCTTACCAGGTCAACAAATCCAAGCTAATTGAGCGCATCGCCGAGCTCGTCAACGAAAAAATCGTCGACGACATCAGCGACGTACGCGACGAGAGCGACCGCGACGGTATGCGCATCGTCATTGAGCTCAAACGTGGCTCCCAGCCTGAGATCGTCCTCAATCAGCTCTACAAGCACACTCAGATGCAAGAGAGCTTCTCCATGATCTTCCTCGCCGTGCTCAATGGCCAGCCGCGCGAGCTGCCCCTCGATCAGGCCATCCGCTGCTTCATCGATCACCGCATTGACGTCGTCCAGCGCCGCACCGTCTTCCTTCTCCGCAAGGCCCGCGAGCGCGAGCACATCCTCGAAGGCTACAAAATTGCCCTCGACAATCTCGACACCGTCATCCGCATCATCCGCGCCTCCGGCTCCCGTGTTGAAGCCCGCGAGAACCTCTACGCCTGGGGCAAGGGAACTGACATCGTTCTCAACCTTGACCGCGAGCGCCTGCCACACGAGGAAAAGGGCCTCACCCTCCGCCAGATCGACGCCATCCTCGAGCTCCAGCTCTACCGCCTCACCCAGCTCTCCATTGACGAGCTGCTCAACGAGCTCAAGCAGGTCCGCGAGCGCATCGCCGAGTACGAGGCCATCCTCGCCAGCGAGACCAAGCTCCGCTCCGTCATCGTCAAAGAGCTCGAAGAAGTCCGCGACAAGTACGGCGACGCCCGCCGTACCCAGATCATCGACGAGTCCGCCGAGCTCCAGCTTGAAGACCTCATCGCCGACGAGCAGGTCGCCGTCACCGTCAGCCACCAGGGCTACCTCAAGCGCACCCCCATCAGCATCTATCGCCAGCAGCGCCGCGGCGGCACCGGCCGCACCGGCATGAAGACCCGCGAAGAAGACTTCGTCTCCCAGCTCATCGTCAACTCCACCCACGCTTATCTGCTCTGCTTCACCAACACCGGCCGTGTCTACTGGCTCAAGGTTTACGAGATCCCTGACGTCAGCGCCGCCGGCAAAGGCAAGTCCATGCAGAGCCTCCTCGACCTCCAGCCCGGAGAAAACGTCCGCGCCATCCTTCCCGTCCGCGATCTTGAAGAAGAAGGCAAGTTCATCTTCTTCACCACCCAGAAGGGAACCGTCAAAAAGACCCCGCTCAAGGACTTCTCCAACGTCATGGCCCGCGGCATCATCGCCATCGGCATTGACAAGGACGACGAGCTCGTCAAAGCCTGCATCACCGACGGTTCCCAGATCGTCTTCCTCGCCACCCACCTCGGCCAGGGAATCCGCTTCGACGAAAACGACGTCCGCTCCATGGGCCGCCCCGCCTACGGCGTCCGCGGCATTGACCTCGCCAAAAACGACTTCGTCGTCGGCGTCGCCATCACCCCCAAGGAGCACGCCCCCGGCGAGTACCGCATCCTCTCCGTCACTGAGAACGGCTTCGGCAAGCGCACCAACGTCGAGGAGTATCGCCTCCAGACACGCGGCGGCAAGGGCGTCAAAAACATGGCCGTCACCCCCCGCATCGGCCGCGTCAACTGCATCCAGCTCGTCGACGAATCCTCTGAGCTGATGGTCATCAGCCAGTTCGGAAAAATCATCCGCATTGACACCAAAACCATCCGCGCCGCCGGCCGCGCCACCCAGGGTGTCCGCCTGTTGACCCTCGAACCCGACGACAAGGTCGCCGCCGCCGTCATCATCCCCCCCGAAGAACTGAAAGACGACGAGCCTACGCTGTTGCAATAAGACTTAGCGTGCATCATAAGCCCGGGTTCCGGGATCTTGATCCAAGTTCACGCCGGATGCCGGGTGCCCCAGGTCTCGCTTTTGAGACCTGGGATTCCACAACTCTTCGGCCTTAAATCTTACGCCCGTCACTCCCGTAGGGAGTGAGTGAGCATAGTCCAGGATGCAATCCTGGGAAGCCTGCCCATAAGACCATTGCGCCCCGTAGGGCCGCTGCGAAACTCATCAACCCACCCAATCGCTCCCCGCATCCCAACGAACCCCCCAGCCCTTCCCGCACTCCACCAAACACCAGCCCCACCGCAGGTGGCTTGCAGAGATTTATCCCTCCCTGGCACACAATAGAAAAAGTAGCAACCTCTGGCCAGCCCCATTCTCTGGCCACTGTTCACCGTCCAACTCTCGTCTTCATCGCTTGCGCGACCCGCGGCGTGCTCACCGAAGCAACCCCCGAAAAGAGGGCCAACCACCTTCTCTACGCAGCGCAAATCGCCCTCGGCGCCTTGAATTACCAGCCGAATCCGCGAAAAACCACGCCCTCCTCCCGTCGGGAGCCACTCTTCTACCTCGTCATCGCGTCTATCATTTTAAGAATCAAATACTTGCAATGTTTACATAGTTACTTATCGGTAACCAGAAGCCCCGAATTTTGCCCGCTTTCTGCCCCAAATACGCCGTTTTCAACCAGAAAAGGCCGATTTTCGCGCGTCTTTTGAACCACCACAGCCGCTTGAAACAAAACCAGTCTCCGGAAGGTGAACCCGCCGCATCGCCTCAACCATCGGCTTCCTCGGCCGACCTACTCCTTCACATGACCGCTATCCCACTCCCCCCGCTCCCGCAACTCCGCAATCGCCTGCTTCGCCATCTCCTGCGCCCGCAGGTAATCCGGCTTCACCACCCGGTTCAACGGCAGCTGCCCAGCCTCCAACAGAATCCAATGCCGCGGCCGCATATAGGGCGCCAGCGTCCGCGCATGCCGATCCAGTTCCTGCACCGTCAGCTCAACCCCGCCCCGCTTCTCCACCAGCGCCACCGGTGCCTCATACACCACCGCATGCGCCACACCCACCACCACGCAGTTCGCCACCTTCTCTGAGAGCGCCAGAATGTGCTGCTCCACATCCCCCGGAAATATCTGGTACCCGAACGACTTGATCACCCACTTCTCCCGCCCCGTCAAATGCAGCCCCGCGCCGTCCCAATATCCCAGATCGCCGGTATACAAAAACCCATCCCGCGAGATCGCCCTCGCCGTTGCCTCCGCATCGTTCACGTAGCCAAGAAACGTCTGCGGCCCCTTGAAGCACACATGCCCAATCGCGCCGCTGGCCAGCTCATTCCCCGCCATCCCATCGTCTTGCATCGGCTGCCGGATCGTGCACCGGTACACCGGCATATCCACGCCCAGCCCCGCCAGCACCGTCTCCGGCTCAGCCGACTTCCCCTGCACATACGTGCACCAGCCCGAAGCCTCCGTCAGCCCCAACCCGGTCCCGATGATCGGTGCCATCCGTGCCATCTGCTCCATGAAAGGCCGTGAAACCGCGTTTCCTCCATACGCCACAAACTTCAGGCTGCTCAGGTCATAGCTCGCATAATCCTTCAGCATCCACTCCAAACTGAACATCACCGGAATCTGCCCTAGAATCTCTACCTTGTGCTCTGCAATCGCGCGCAGCGAACGCCCCGCGTCAAAAAACTCCAGCAGAATCGCCGTCCCTCCGCCAAACAGCGCGCTCATCAGCTCTTCCGTCTGCCCTCCCACATGCGAAGCCGGCAGATTCACCAGCATCCGCGTCCCGCGATCTCCCCCAAAAAATGCCCCGCACAAACACATGTTCTGCACCGTGATGTTCCGGTGCGAAAGCAGAGCCGGCTTCGGCGATCCCGTCGACCCGGTCGTAAAAATCACCAGCGCCCCATCCTCCTCGCCGATCTCCGGCAAGGCAACACCTCCGTCATGCTCGCCCGCCGCCTCCACAATCGAAGCCAACGTTCGCGTCCCTTCAATCGCCTCGGCCGAGTCCACCGCAATCGCATGCTCAATCCATGTGCATTGCCCCAGAACCGTCCGCCACATCGCACGAAAATCGAATGGCGCCTTCACGCCCAGGCAGGCAAATCCGCGCGGCCTCAGAGTCTCAAGCGCCCGCAGAACCTCCGCCGCCGACAACCGCAAATCCAGCGGCGCCGCAATCACGCCAATCTTGAAGCAGCTGTACTCCAGCAATACGTGATCCACCGACATCGGCAGCATCGTCACAAAGTAATCGCCCTTGCTGAACCCCATCCGCAGCAGTTCCTTCGCCAGCGCCGTCGTCAGCCGGTCGAACTCGCTCCACGTCACCGTACGGCTCCCGTCCGCGCTCACCAGTGCGGCGGCCTCCGGCCTCGCCTTGGCCCACTTCGCCACCACGCCATGCAGCAGATGCCGGTCTGCAAACTCCTCCTCGTAATCGTCCAGCGTAAATTGGCGCTCGGCCATCGGTTCTCCCTGTCAACTTCCTGCCCCAGTCAAACATTCGCAGCCACCCGCGTCAAGCATCCACACAGGTGGCCCCGCGCAGAGCCCATCCAACCCCTTCCACCAACTGAGCCAGTTATCAGACCCATCCGCACCAAGCCCGCTACTCGGTGCAATCCGCTCCTCGCTTTACACTTAAATTGCTCGCGATTCTCCGCGCACTCCTCTATGTGCCGGAACAACTTCATAGCTCTCGTGCTGGCTGCACTCTGCCTCATCTCAGCCAACGGCTCGCCCACTCACTCGGCGAAAGCCCACAGGAGCGCCTCGGCCGCACCAGCCCCTCATCGTTCCCCAAAGCAAACCCGCCCAGCGTCGGTTCACGCTTCGCAGCCAAAGCCCCGGCGCACCGGTGCCCACGCCCGCACACCCTCTTCTGCGCGCAATCGGCCTTCTCACGCCAGGCCCCATCCCAACCAAGCCGCGCGCCATTCCGCCCCGCTTCGCACCAGCCTTCGCAGGGTCCCCGTGACTCATTCGCTGAGGCGCCCAGCATCCCTCACGCGCACCCGTGCCCCCGTTACTCCGCCCCTTCGCGGCTCCTTTGAATCCCTCGAACGGCAGAACGACCGCAGCCAGGCCGACGGTCTCGAGCGCATTCTCGATGACGACGACCTCCAGCAGCGCATAGCAAACGGCTTTCTTGTCCCCCTGCCGCTCTCCTCCCGGCTGGCCGCAAGTGACAATCTACCCATCGACCGCCGCTATTGCCGCTCCTGGACCGCCGCCTTCCTCGCCGATCTGGCCCGCGCCCACGCCGCCATCTTCCACTCGCCGCTCGAGGTCAGCTCGGCCGTCCGCACCGTCGAATTCCAAAAGCGCCTCATGCGAAGCAACGGCAACGCCGCACCCGCCGAGGGCGACATCGTCAGCCCCCATGTCACCGGAGCCACTATCGATCTTGCCAAGCAGGGCCTGAGCCGGCAGCAACTGGGCTGGCTCAGGCGCTGGCTCCTGCCCCTCCAGCAGGCCGGCAAGCTTGACGTTGAAGAAGAGTTCCGTCAGGCCTGCTTCCACATCACCGTCTACAAAAGCTATCTGCCCTCCAATTCCCCGCCTGATCCTAACCTAGCCACCTCCCCAATCCTTGCCCGCGGCCGCTAACCGGCTGGTGCCGCCATTTCCTCAGCCCAGCATAATTTCACTGTTCCTCGAAGCTCGTTCAAGGGTACAATCGCGGGCAAAGCCGAAAGAGGCTTGGCGAGGATAACTCATGAGTGATCTGGAAGTTCAACCCCCGGCCGAGGCGACCCCCGGCCTCTCCGAGTGGCAGCGCGTAACCAACACATTCACCGCACCTTCTAAAACCTTTGACGACATCAAGCGCGGCAACAAAAGCTGGTGGATGCCCTTCGTGATCCTGTCGCTGGTTGGCTACATCCTGTTTGCCGCCATCTTCTTCAAAATAGGCATGACCAAGGTCGTCGAAAACCAAATCCGGATGGACCCCAAAGCAGAAGAGCGCTTGGCCCAGGTTCCGGCGGACCAGCGCGAATTGCAGGAAAAAATATCCATCTACGTCACCGAAGGCGTGTTCATTGCCAACCCGCTTTTTGTCCTCGCAGGGACTGCCATCGGCTCCCTGGTGCTGTTGGGCACCATCAATTTTGTATTCGGCGGCAAAGCCACATTCGGCGGCATTTTCAGCGTTTGGATGTTCGCGGGACTGCCAGGCGTTGTGAAGGTGCTGCTGGGCACTTTGGTGATCTTCCTCGCAGGCGAGCCGGACACCTTTAATATCAAAAACTTTGCGCCAACCAACCTGGCTGCCTTCGTCTTTCCCAACCCTCTCGAGGCGAACAAGGCCCTCTATTCGCTGGCGAATTCGCTGGACGTAGTCACCATCTGGACGATGGTGCTGCTCGGCATTGGCATTGCCTCCGTAGCGGGCGTCAAGCGAACCTCTGGCTACATCGCTGTCTTTGGCTGGTGGGCGATGATTGTCCTCGTTAGCGTCGGCATCGCGGCCGCTACCAGCTAAACATCTTCCTTAGCTCAAAAAAGAAACGGCGCGAATCCCAACAGGATTCGCGCCGTTTCTGTTCTAAAGCTGAGAGCTGCTCTACTCCGTCCACCGCCGCATAATCAGCGTCGCATTAATCCCGCCAAACCCAAACGAGTTCGACAACGCCACATCGAAGCTGTGCGCCACTGCCTTGTTTGGCACGTAATCCAGCCTGCACTCCGGATCGGTGTTCTCCAGATTGATCGTCGGCGGCAGCATCTGGCGCTGCAAAGCCAGCACGGTAATGCCGGCCTCCAGTCCCCCCGCCCCACCCAGCAGGTGCCCGGTCATTGACTTCGTGCCGCTCACCTTCAGCCGGTGACTCACCGCGTGCTCGCCAAACACCAACTCAATCGCCCGCGATTCGTTCCCGTCGCCCGCCGGGGTCGAGGTCGCGTGGGCGTTCACATAGCCCACCGCTTCCGGCGCAATGCCCGCGTCCTTCAGGGCCGCTCGCATGCTCCGCTGTGCGCCCGCGCCTTCCGGCGCAATGCCCGTCATGTGGTAGGCGTCGGCGCTCATCCCGTACCCGATAATCTCAGCCAGAATCTTTGCCCCGCGCGCCTTGGCAAACTCCAGCTCTTCCAAAATCAGAATGCCCGCGCCCTCGCCAATCACAAACCCATCGCGGTCTTTGTCAAATGGCCTGCTCGCGCGCGTCGGATCGTCATTCCGGGCTGAAAGAGCCCGCATCGCCGCGAATCCGCCCACTGAAAGCGGAGTTACGGCTGCCTCCGCTCCCCCGGCAATCATCACATCCGCGTCGCCGTGCGCAATCATGCGCGCCGCGTCGCCAATTGAGTTGGCGCTGGTCGCGCACGCCGTCGCCGTCGCGGAAATCGGTCCCTTGGCCCCGTAGCGAATGCTGATATTTCCAGCCGCCATGTTTACAATCGCCGCCGGAATAAAGAACGGAGAAATCTTACGCGGCCCGCCTGCCAGCAGGGCAGCGTGCTCGCGCTCAATCACCTCGAAGCCGCCGATGCCCGAGCCAATAAACACGCCCACCCGGTCGCCATTCTCCGGCGTCACCTCAAGGCCCGCCTGGGTCATGGCCTCCTGGACTGCGGCAAAGGCATAGTGCGTGAAGCGCCCCATCTTGCGCGCTTCCTTCTTGTCTACAAATTGCAGCGCGTCAAAGTTCTTCACCTCGGCTGCAAACGTGACAGGGAAGCCCGTGGTATCGAACCCCTGAATCGGGGCCATACCGCTGGCGCCGGCCAATAACTGCCGCCACACCTCAGGAGCGGTGTTGCCCACACCGCAAACCAGCCCCAGGCCGGTGATAACCACTCTGCGTGTCACAGGCTACTTGGTGCCTTTCTTCTCGTTCTTCTCGATGTAGTCAATGGCGTCCTTCACCGTCTTGATCTTCTCGGCGTCTTCGTCCGGAATCTCAAGGTCAAACGCCTCTTCAAACTGCATCACAAGCTCAACCACGTCCAGAGAGTCCGCGCCCAGATCTTCCTGGAAGCTCGCACCAGGCGTTACTTCGGCCTCGTCCACCTGCAACTGCTCAACAATGATCTGTTTCACTTTCTCTTCAACGGCCATGCGTAATTCTCCTCATAGTGTCGGAACTTTGGATTCGCTCCGGGGGGTGCGGTACCATGAGTCCCGCCTGCCACAATACCGGTTCGTGGCAGGGGAACACAACCATCACGCCAAAAAATGAAGCGCATGTCCCCGAAACTTCAAGTCTACCGGGCGCATCGGGGTGTGTAAAGTCTCGCAGAGCAGGAACATGGGCCGCCCCGCCCGGTCCCGCAGGCTGGGATGAATCTACCCCCTCACAATGCAACCGAAATACAATACCATCAGGCGTACATTAGGCGAACAAGAGGTGCGATCAATCCATGCAAGACGTCATTCTTGTTGTTGCGGCTGCCTTTATCGGGGTTCTCGTCGGATTCGCCCTGCGCACCGTTGCTGCCAGGCCCGAGAAGGCCATGCTCGAGAAAGCCAACGAGAAGCTGGCCGCCGAACTGCTCACTGAACGCGAGCGAGCACACGTCGAATTACAAGGCAAGGTTGAGGCCGAGCGTGTTCAGGCTGTCCGCATCAGCCGCCTCGAGGCCGACCTTGAAAACGAACGCAAAAACCTCGCTGAAAAACTCACCCTCCTCGATGCCGCCCGCCAAACCCTCGCTCACCAGTTTGAAGCCCTCGCCGGTGACATCCTCGAGAAAAAATCGAAAACCTTTGCCGAAGGCAGCCAGCGCGACCTCGCCACCCTCCTCACTCCCCTCCGCGATCAGATCAACGAATTCCGCAAAAAAGTGGAGGAAGCCCAGACCGACTCCGTAAAAGGCGTCACCCGCCTCGAAACGCTCATCGGCACGCTCGGTGGACTCAATCAGCAACTCAGCCAGGAAGCCAAAAACCTCACCACCGCCCTCCGCGGTTCCTCCAAAGCTCAGGGCGACTGGGGCGAATTCATCCTCCGCGACCTGCTTGAAAAGTCCGGCCTTCGCGAGGGCGAGGGCTATAGCTTCCAGCAGACCTTCCCAGCCATCGAGGTGGACGGCGAGAGAATCAGATCGCCCCGCACCGATGTCATCGTATCGCTCCCCGGTGGCCGCCACCTGGTCATCGATTCCAAGGTCTCTCTCAATGCCTACACTGACGCGGTCAATGCGGCCACTGAAGATGCCCGCAAGGCCGCCCTCGTTGAACACATCAAGAGCGTCCGCAAGCACATCTCCACCTTGGCAAATGCCGGATACAACGCTCTGCCTGGAATCGAATCCCCTGATTTTGTGGTCATGTTCGTGCCCATCGAGCCCGCCTTTCTCATGGCGCTCCAGGCCGATGCGGAGTTATGGGCCGATGCCTACAAACAGGGCATTCTCCTTGTCGGCCCCACCACCCTGCTCTACGTAATCCGCATCGTCAGCGTCCTCTGGCAGCAGGATGTGCAGGCGCGCAGCGTGCAAGACGTCATGGACCGCGGCGCCGAGTTATACGACAAGTTTGTCGGCTTTGTCGGCGACCTCGAAGCCGTAGGCAAGAGCCTCCGCGGAGCCGACCAGAGCTACACCAACGCCATGAAGAAACTCACCGAGGGCCGCGGCAATCTCATCCGCCAGGTAGAACTGCTTAAGCAGCTAGGAATCAGAACCACCAAGCAGATCCCCCGCACTCTCCTCGACGACGCAGAATTCGAAGAGCCCGGCCTGGCGTTGGCCGCTGAGGCTGAAGAAAGTGGCCAGCCGGAGCAGCACAAAGAAATGTCCTAACTCTTCAACGCCACCCGGATATGCAGTTCCTTCAACTGCTGCTCCGTCACCGTGGTCGGCGCGTCCGCCATCAAGTCAATCGCCTTCGCCGTCTTCGGGAATGCAATCACCTCCCGCAAACTCGGCGCGCCTGCCAGCAGCATCACTATCCGATCCAGCCCCAGCGCAATCCCGCCATGCGGCGGCGTCCCATACTCCAGCGCATCCAGGAAGAATCCAAACCGCTGGTGCGCCTCTTCATCGCTGATCCCCAGCGATTGAAAAATCTGCTGCTGCACATCCTTGCGGTGAATCCTGATCGAACCCGACCCCAGTTCAAGCCCGTTCATCGCTAGGTCATAGCAGTTCGCCCGCACGCTCGCCGGGTCCGTCACCAGGTTCGCCATATCCGCCTCGTGCGGCGAAGTAAACGGATGGTGCGCCGGCATCCACTTCCCCAGCCCCAGGTCGTACTCGAACATCGGAAAATCCACAATCCAGATCGGATTGAAGGCCGCCGATCCATCCAGCGCATTGCCGCTCCGCGGATCAGCCTCGGACACGGCCTTCTCCGTCACCCCAAAAGCCCCGTGCCGGTCCGCATACTTCTTCGCCAGCTCCGTGCGGAAGTTTCCCGCCGCCGAGTAAACATTGATCTCCCGCTCGCTCAGCCGCCCTTCAAACTTCGTGTCGCTGGCCTTCACCGGGTGCGCCGGATCCCCGGCCACAATAATCACAAAGTCCGCTTCGTCCGCGCCCGCCAGCTCGCGCACCTTCGCCGCAGCCTCCGGAAATCCCTTCGCCAGCCGCTTGAAGTCGTCAATAAACTTGGCGCCCTTCTTCTGGTCAAACAGAGGATGATTATCCTCGCGCTCTTTGCGGCTCAGCTCGCCTACCTTGGGAATCCGCAACGCCACCACCGGCAGCGCCGCATCAATCTGCAAGCTTGCCAGCGCCGCGTCCGTAAACGCTGCCCGCACATCCGTCAATCCCGGCAGCCGCAGGTCCGGCTTGTCGCTGCCAAACTGCCGCATCGCATCATCGTACGTAATCCGCGGAAACGGCGTCGGCAGCGTAACCCCCGCCGCCGCAAACCCAGCCGACAAGAACTGCTCCACCACCCCAAACACCGTCTCCTGGCGCGGGAAGCTCATCTCCAGATCCACCTGCGTAAACTCAAGCTGCCGGTCGGCCCTCAAGTCCTCATCGCGGAAGCAGCGCGCAATCTGGAAGTACCGGTCGAACCCCGAGATCATCAAAATCTGTTTGAAGATCTGCGGCGACTGCGGCAGCGCATAAAATTCGCCCGGATGCACCCGGCTCGGCACCAGGAAATCCCGCGCACCCTCCGGCGTCGACTTGGTCAGAATCGGCGTCTCAATCTCCAGAAATCCTTGCTTGCTCAGGCTCTCCCGAATCGCCAGCGTAATCTCATGCCGCAGCCAGAAGTTCCTCTGCATCTCCGGCCGCCGCAGATCCACGTAACGATACTTGAGCCGAACCTCTTCGTTCTGAATCGCCTCTTCCGACGGCGAAAACGGCGCCAGCCGCGTGTCGTTCAGCACCCGAAGCTCGGTCGCCTCGATCTCAATTTCGCCCGTCGGCATCTTTGGGTTAATCGCGTCCTTGTCGCGCAGCCGCACCTTGCCCACCGCCGCCACCACATACTCCGGCCTCACCTGCTCGCCCTTCAAATGCCCGTCCGGCGTCAGCTCTTTATCCAGCACAATCTGCGCAATCCCCGTCCGATCCCGCAAATCCAGAAAGATCAGGTTGCCGTGGTCCCGGCGCCGGTTCACCCAGCCCATCACCACCACTTGCTGTCCGGCGTTGGCGGCGCGCAACTCGCCGCAGAGATGTGTCCGTTCGAGATTACCTAAAAAATCAAGCAATGCACTTTTCCTTTACTCGCTTGCGGTCTTGAAAATCTCCCGTGCCCCATCCATTCGCCTTCTTTCTGGCGAATGGGTGGGAAACCACAAATCTCAAACCGGTGGGCGTTCAAGGCTTCCGGTCACTGAGACAGAAACACCGCCAGCTCCGCGCGAGCAACCTTGGTCTGTATTCCTGTAGAGAAGTTCTTCACTGTCAGGATACCGGATTCAAGCTCGTCCTCGCCCAGAATCACAATCTGCCGCGCCGTCTTGTCCGCCGCCTCAAACGATTTCTTCAGCCGGAACCCGCCTTCTCCCAGCTCAATCCACAGCCCCTGGTGCCGCAGTTCCCGCGCCAGGTTCAGCGCCGCCGCGTTCATCCCTTCGCCCAGCGGTGCAATAAATGCGTCCGCCTTGCTCGCAACAGCTTGCTGATCCAGTTGCGCCAGCAGAGTCAGCACCAGCCGATCCTCCCCCATCGCAAACCCAATCCCCGGAGCCTTCGGTCCGCCCAGCATCTCGCTCAGCCCGTCGTACCGCCCGCCGCCCAGCAGTGCATTCTGCGCCCCTAATCCGCCATGCGTAAACTCAAACGTCGTCCGCGTGTAGTAGTCCAGCCCTCGCACCAGCCGGTGGTTCCGCGTGTAAGGCACTGCTGCCGCATCCAGCGCCGCCGTCACCGCCGCAAAGTGCGCCTTCGAAGCCTCGTCCAGCGAGTCCGCAATTACCGGCAGCCCGTCGATAATCGGCTGATCCGCCGCCACCTTGCAGTCCAGCACCCGCAGCGGATTCGTCACCGCTCGCCGTTTGCAGTCCTCGCACATCTCGCCCACCACCGGAACCAGTGCCGCCCGCAGCGCTTCGTTATACTTCGCTCGGTCCGCCGCCGACCCCACTGAGTTCAGGTGCAGCGTCCACCCCGTAATCCCCAACTCGTCCAACAGCGTCGCCAGCATCTCCAGCACTTCCGCATCCCGCAGCGGAGACTCGCTCCCCGCAGAAGGCGGCCCAATCACCTCCGCCCCAATCTGCGAAAACTGCCGGTACCGCCCCTTCTGCGGACGCTCCCGTCTGAACTGCGGCCCCATGTAATACAGCTTCTGCAACTGTCCGCTCTCGCCCAGCCCGTGCTCGATATAGGCCCGCACCACCCCCGCCGTGTTCTCCGGCCGCAGCGTCAGCATCTGCGTCTTCTCGCTCTGCGCCCGCGCCCGGTCCTCCCACGTATACATCTCTTTCGACACAATGTCGGTCTCTTCGCCCACGCCGCGCGCAAACAGCGCCGTGTCCTCAAATACCGGCGTCCGAATCTCGCCAAAGTTGTACCGCGCAAATACCGACCGGGCCGTAGCCTCAATCCGGTTCCAAAGCGCCGTCTCCGGCGGCAACAAATCACGAGTGCCGCGAACGGCTTTCAGGGTTTGGCTCATAGTGTTAACCTGTGGGGCAACTCCTTAGAATACAAGGTAGGGCGATGATTCTCCATGCGGATACAATTGCGGCTCTCTTCGTGGATCAGGTGGCGCAATCGCAGCCAGCGGCCCAGTGCGCTCAGGCCGCGCCAGAACCGACGCTGAAATGGCTAATGCCGACAATTGTTCAGACGGTCGTGAGCTTGGCATCGATCACTGCTGGCGTGATGATCGCTGTCTGGTCATTCAGGAAGAACCGCCAATCGGAACACGAGCAATGGGCTCGGAACCAGAAAGCGGAGCATGAGCAATGGATTCGCGACCAAGCAAAGTCTGAGTGGGGCGCGATCTTGACCATTCTCACTGTTGCGGACGTTAAGCTCCCTCATGTTTTCGGCAATGTTGAATGGGACACAATGAAAGATGGCATGCTACTGGATCTGCGAAACGTCCTCCCGGTAATGAGAAACGCGATTTTCATTTCGGATGCTTTGGAAGAAGCAAAGATCATTGAGAACTTTCGTGATTTTGTTAGCTAAGCGGCAGAGAAGATCAGGGAAATAAGAGAATTAACGGCATCAATCGGCAACTTGGTCAGGACCGGCGAGTATGTCCTGCCTGAAACCGCTTTAACACCCGAAGTCACCGCAGTTAACAAATTGCGGTTCAGTCAAATGGCAATGCGCGAGAAAGTCTACAAGGACCTGTATGAAGGATTTCGTAAGCAGGCAACCAAGATTCGGAAGATCGCCATCGAGGCGCTCAGTTTCGTCACGCCCTCTTCTTGATCGACCGCATCAATGTCGAATCAATCCGCGTCTGCCACCCCGGCCCCGCAGCCTTGAAGTGCTCAATCACCTCTGCTGACAACCGCAGCGAAACCAGTTTCTTCGTCGGCGCCTTCTGCGGTCCGCGTTTACCCCTCCGCACCACCTTGCCGTCCCGAATCAGATCAGCCTGCGCCAGCCACGCCCGCGCAGCCTCCACATCGTTCGGATCGTAAGGCCCATCCCCCGGCTCATAGGGGATCGCATCCCCCTCCTTGAAAGCCAGCACGCGCTCCCAGTCAGTCTTGCTCTTTGTCTTGTTCATACTGTTTGCGCTCCTCTCGTGAGGCTGGGCGGAACGAAATCACGCGAACATCTTCGCCGCGTTCCGTATAAACCAGCGCCAGCAGCCGTCCCTTGACCAAGGCAAAGGCTATATCCATCAATCGTTGTTCGCCTGCGCGGCTGGAGTCGTACGTACACTTCTCCGGGTTGTCGTAAACGAGGTGAGCATCAACGAAGTCAAGCCCGTGCTTCTCCAGGTTCGACTTTCGTTTTGCCTCGTCCCAAACGAACACTTCTAAATCGTAGCTACAATATAATTAGAAAGCAAGAGAAATCCGTTACCGAACGCCCGCCCTCAAGCCCCCGCCTCCCGCAAATAAATCTCTACATAATCCAGATAATTCTTCGCAAACTCCAGAATCAGCTCCCGGTCCTTCTCCCCCAGCTCCCGCCGCATCTTTGCGGGAACACCCGCCCACAGCGTCCGCGGTGGCACAACCGTATTTTCCGGAACCACCGCCCCCGCGGCAATAATGCACCCCGTCCCGATCCGCGCATTATTCAGCACCCGCGCCCCCAGCCCGATCACCACCTCGTCCTCCACCACGCACCCATGCACCGTCGCGTTGTGCCCAATCGTCACCCAGTCGCCCACAATCACCGCGTACTTGTTCCGCTGCCCGTGTAGCACCGCGCAGTCCTGCACATTCGAGTTGGCGCCCACCCTGATCGAGTGCACATCCCCCCGCAGCACTGCATTCATCCACACCGACGAGCGCTCGCCCAGCGTCACATCGCCAATCAACTGTGCCGAGCTGTCCACATAACAACTGGCAGGGAACTGGGGCATATGCCCCTGGTAGCTGCGAATCATTGCGTCAATCCCTCCTTGAAACTGTGCCTGAATCGGCCTTGTGCCTCCCCACCCGTTTGGGAGAAAAAGCAGGCCCTTCGAACCCGGCCGCCCCAGCGGCCTTTCCGCAAAAAAAGCAGCCCACCAGATCTCGCCCAGCGGCAGCCCCGCCGCAACCTGCCGCCCTGCCAGAAGTCTATTGCAAGCAACCACCCCCGCAGCATCCAGACAAAACCTCCAGCCCCTCCCCCCAGAAAACTCGCATCACATCCAAGAATCCAGGTTTCGTCGCGAATCCCGTCCGCCCTGCACCTCATCCAGTGCATTTTTGCCAAAATCAGCCCCGCCCTGTCCCCAAAATCCAATGTTTCCAGTATCATGGAAGAAGCCATTTGGCAGGTTTGGAGGTGGGATTCTTTGGCAGAGGTTCGTGTTCAAGAAGGCGAGCCGCTCGAAAATGCGCTACGCCGTTTCAAACGCAAGGTTCAGCAGGAAGACATCATCAAGGAAGTCAAGCGTCACTCCTACTACCTCAAACCCGGCGAAAAGAAACGCGTGAAAGCAGCTTTAGCGCGCAAGCGGAATCGCAAAAAGGCTCGTAAAGAGCAAGACTAACTCCAAACCAATCGCGACATGCGCCGCCCCAGTGACTCTCTTATAAACAAAAATGAGTCACACCTAACGCCAGACCTCACCGGGCGGCCTGTCGCGATTGTTTTTTGTCTTTCTAGCTCTATATAAAGCATGGTAGTGTTAACCACGTCTTCCGATTTAGTGGGTAGGCAAAGCATTAGCCGCAGTATTCAGTGCGGCCCGGGCCCTTGTTGTGGATTCACAAATGAAAAACAGGGAAACGGGAACGGCAAGCCTTTCAGCGTCACGGCCGATATCATCCTAACTCCCTGATTCAGGGAAGCCGGCCATGGAGTTTGTCGACAGAGTTCTGAAGTGCACCGACTGTAGCGCCGAGTTTGTCTTCACCGCTGGCGAGCAGTTGTTCTTCCACGACAAGCAGTTTAAAAATGATCCCAAACACTGCAAGCAATGCAAGGCCAAACGCGCCAGCGGTGGCCCCAGAGTGCGTCCTGAAACCCGCACAACTTGTTCCCAGTGCGGAGAAGAAACCACGGTCCCCTTCAAACCAACCCAGGGCCGCCCTGTGCTATGCCGCGTCTGCTTCAAGCAGCAAAGAACCCCAGCTGAACAGACCCAGGAAAATGATGCCAGATTGGCTGCCGCACAACCGGCCCCGCCCGAGACTACGCCAGAGACGAACTGAGCAGCAGATCCCCCTTGAAGCCCGAGGGAAAACCCGCCCTCCGCACAACTGTCGCTAGCTGCGCCCAATGGCGTTGGCTGTGCAACAGTGCATGCGCCACAATCTTCCGCCGTGAAACCGTCAACCCCTCCGGCGGCAGCCATGGTGTCTTCAGTGTCTGCGTCTCGCCCCAGTCCTGCCCCGGGTCGCCCAGCAGCCCGCGGTAAATCGCCACGGCCTTCACGTGCAGGTCAAACAGCACGTCCAGCGGACCTTCTGGGATATCTTTCCTGTCAATCACCGGCAATCCGCTCACGCGTTGCCCCCAAACCAGTTCCACTCCCCAAATGTGTCGCACAAATTCCTGCACAGTCTTGGTCCCGCCAATGTCGCAAGGCAGTTCCAGCAGCCCAGGATTCGCCTCCAGGTGAGCCTTCCAGAAGCCAGACGACTCCTCGTTCCAGGCCAGAAGTTCCTCTAGCGTAATCGCTGCTGTCATGGCTTCTCCTTCAGTGCCCGATGCCCAATGTCTCGCCGGTAATACATCCCTTCAAAATGAATCTCCGCCAATGCCTGGTAAGCCCGGTCAAGCGCCTCCTTCAATGAAGCGGCCGCAGCGGTCACCCCCAGCACTCGCCCGCCTGCCGTAACCAGTTGCCCATCCTTCACCGCGGACCCCGAGTGAAAAATCTCCACCCCCGGCACCCGCCCACCCGCGTCCAGCCCCGTCATCGCCAAACCCGTCTTATAACTCCCCGGGTATCCCGCAGAACTGGCAATCACACACGCTGAGGCGCCTGGACTCCATCGGAAACTCGTCTCCGCCAGTGTCCCATCGATACACGCCTCCAGCGCCTCCACTAGGTCGCTCTCCAGCCGCAGCAGGATCGCCTGCGTCTCCGGATCGCCAAACCGCGCATTGAACTCCAGCACCTGCGGCCCGCGCGCCGTCATCATCAATCCCACATAAAGGACACCCACAAACTGCGCGCCCTCCTCCGCCATCCCCCGGATCGTCGCATCCGCAATGTGGTGCAGTATCCACTCCTTCATCCCCGGCTCAAGCATCTCGTCGGTCGAGTAGACGCCCATCCCTCCCGTATTCAGTCCTGTATCGCCCTCACCAATCCGCTTATGATCCTGCGCAGGCGCCAGCGGCGCAACCGTCTTCCCATCGCTCAGGCAAAGGAAGCTGATCTCGTCCCCCTCCAGAAACTCTTCGATCACCACCTCCTGCCCCTCATCGCCCAGCAGCTTGCCGCTGAACAGCCCCTGCGCCGCCTCCAGCGCAGCCGCCCGCGACTCGCAGATCAGCACCCCCTTGCCCGACGCCAGCCCGTCCGCCTTCACCACAATCGGCACATGGAAAAAATCAAGCGCCTTCTCCACTTCCGCCGCATTTACGCACACCGCGTAGTTGCCGGTAGGAATGTTGTGCCGCTGCAAAAACCGCTTCGCGAACCCCTTGCTCGACTCCAGCATCGCCGCCGCCCGCGTCGGCCCAAACACGCGGAATCCGCGCTCCTGCAGCGCATCCACAATCCCCAGAGAAAGCGGCAGCTCCGGCCCCACAATCGTCAGTCCCGGCTGCTCCGCCTCCGCCAGCCGCACCATCGCGTCCACATCCTTCAGGTCCACCGGCACACAGCGGGCAATCTGGCTGATGCCGCCGTTCCCCGGCGCACACACCACCTCCGTCACCCGCTCGCTCCGCTTTACCGCCCAGGCCAGCGCATGTTCCCGGCCTCCCGAACCCAAAATCAATACCTTCATTTTGTTTTCCCGCTCTTCCTCATGCTTCCAATTCATGAAAGGTTATCTGAGCAAACCGCGGTAGGGAAGTCAAACCAGGGGCCCACGCAGCAAACATCTCTCCCTCCCCTATACTGGTCCGGGACGTCCCGGTTGCCCAACCCCCGCGCCCCAGGAGCATCGCGCCCATGGTCGAATCTCGCATCAAGCCGTACCCGCAGGCGCAGGCCGAGCAGGCACAGCGGGCCCGCCAGACGCGCATCTTCCGTCGCAACCAGCTCTTCGGCCTGCTCCTCATCGCCGCGGCCATCCTCGCCTGGTGGCTCTGCCACACCAACCCTCGCTGGATCTTCCCTCCCGGATGGTGGCGCCCGTGACTTCTTCTCAATCGCTGGCCGCCCCCGCACCTGACCCGCTCGTTGTCCTCCTGCTCGGGCCCACCGGCAGCGGCAAAACCGCCCTCTCCCTCGCCCTCGGTCAACGATTCAACGGCGAAATCGTCAGTTGCGACTCGGTAGCCGTCTACCGCGGCATGGACCTCGGCACCGCCAAGCCCACTCCATCCGAGCAGGCCCGCCTGCCCCACCACCTCATCGACGTCTGCAACCCCGATCAGCCCTTCACCGCCGGCGCATACAGCCGTGCCGCCCGTGCCGCTCTCTCTGAAATCGTCGCCCGCGGCTGCCTCCCCATCGTCACGGGCGGAACTGGCCTCTACCTCCGCGCCCTCACCGAAGGCCTCTTTGCCGGCCCCGCCCGCCAGGCCGATCTCCGCGCCCGCCTCCAGCGCAGCCTCACACGCCACGGCGAAGCATGGCTCCATCGCCTGCTCCAACGCCTCGATCCCGCCTCCGCCGCCCGCATCCACGCCAACGACATTCCCAAACTCATCCGCGCCATTGAGGTCTGCCTCGCTTCGCGCGCCCCGCTCTCCCAGGTCCTGGACTCCCCGGCCGCCCGCGACCCCCTCACCGGCTTCCGCCTTCTCCGCATCGGCCTCAACCCGCCCCGCCAGCCCCTCTATGATCGCCTCAACCGCCGCGCCGCCCAAATGTTCGCCTCCGGCCTCATCGACGAAACCCGCACCCTCCTTGATCGCTACGGCCCCGTCAAAGCCCTCGACTCCCTCGGCTACCGGCAGGCCCTCCAAGTGCTCAGGGACTCTCTGCCGGTTAAAGAAGCGGTAGCTTCCGCCCAGCAGGGCCATCGCAACTATGCCAAACGCCAGCTCACCTGGTTCCGCCGCGAGCCCCAGGTCCACTGGATCCCAGCCTTCGGCGACGACCCGGAGACAATGCCCCTGGTCGTGGATCGGGTCCAGGCTGGACTGAGGCCGAACCCCGCGCCCATTTAAACTAGGCAACAGGACGCGGCCTCCATTCTTGAGCCGCTCCCAGCTTCTCGCAATTCCGATCGGAGTTCCCCGTGGCAGACACAATCTACGATGTGGCAATCATTGGCGGCGGTCCCGCCGGTTACACCGCGGCCATCCGCGGCGCAGAGTACGGCCTCAATGTCGCCCTCGTCGAAACCTCCGCCAAACTCGGCGGAACCTGTCTCCACGTCGGCTGCATCCCCACCAAGGCTCTCCTCTTCAACGCCGAAATGTGGGACCACCTCAAGCACGCCGCAGACTTCGGCATTGAAGGCATCGCCGCCCCCACCCTCAACTGGTCCGCCGTCCTCAAGCGCAAAGACTCCATCATCGCCAAACACGTCAAAGGCCTCGACTTCCTCTTCAAAAAACACAAGATCGCCCGCATTGAAGGCTTCGGCCGCCTCACTGGCCCCGCCCAATCCGGCATCCACACGGTCGAAGTCACAGCCGCCGCCGGCGAAGTCACCCAGCTCAAAGCGAAAAACATCCTCCTCGCCACCGGGTCCACTGCAAAAATGCTTCCCGGCATCCAACCCGGCCCCCGCATCCTCACCAACATTGAAATCCTCTCCATCCCCCAACCGCCCAAATCCCTCGTCGTCATCGGCGCCGGCGCCGTCGGCCTCGAGTTCAGCTCCATCTTCCGCAGCTTCGGCACAGAGGTCTCTATCCTCGAGTTCCTCCCCCGCATCGCCGCCGTTGAAGACGAAGAAGTCTCCAAAGAGCTCACCCGCCTCTTCAAAAAGCGCAGCATCGACGTCAACACCGGAGCCAAAGTCGAGAAAGTCGAAGAGACCGCCACCGGCGTCAAAGTCACCTTCACTGACGCAAACGGCAAGCAGCAAATCAAGGAAGCCGAAAGAGTCCTCGTAGCGGTCGGTCGCGCCGGACGCACCGAGAACATCGGCCTCGAAAAAACCAAAATCGAACTCGACCGCGGCCTCATCAAGGTCGATCAAGCCCAGCAAACCGCCGAGCCCGGCATCTACGCCGTCGGCGACATCGTCTCCGGCCTGCCCCAACTCGCCCACGTCGGCGCAATGAGCGGTATGGTCGCTGCAGCCAGCATCGCCGGCCGCAACTTCCGCCCCGTCCGCCGCGACCGCATCCCCGGCTGCACCTACACCGAGCCCCAGATTGGTTCCGTCGGCCTCACTGAAGCTCAGGCCAAAGAACAGGGCTACGAACTCAAGGTCGGCAAATTCCCCTTCGCCGGAAACTCCAAGGCCACCATCCTCGGCAACCACGACGGCTTCGTCAAAATCGTCTCCGACGCCAAATACGGCGAAATCCTCGGCGTCCACATCCTCGGCCCCCAGGCCACCGAATTAATCGCCGAAGCCGTAGCCGTCATGGAACTCGAAGGCACCGTCGAAGAAATGATGTTCACCATCCACGCCCACCCCACCCTTGCCGAATCTCTCCTCGATGCCTACGGCGCTGTAGAAGGCATGGCCATCAACGCGTAAGAATTAGCTCCCCCGGTTTTCACGCACTACATTACTCCTCCTCGCCGGCTTCTTCCTCCAGCGACGCCTTGATGTCGCGCTTGCCATGGAGAATGCGCAGGATACGCAATTCATCTCCGCCGTGAGTGTAGTAGATGCGCAGTGCGGGGAAGCCAGAAACTGGCCATGATCGCAGCCCTGCCAGAGCCGGATCTTCCAGCACCCTGGGGCTGCCCGCCCTGGGCGTTCGGCAGAGCGCCTCTACCGCCGTTTGCACGGCTTCCAGGAATCGCTCAGCGGCGCGGGGTGCGTCTTTCTCGATCAGATAGTAGGAATACTGCCTGAGAACGTCTTCCCGCGCGGAGGTCCGAACAAACACGTTCACGTTCCAGAACCCGTCCTTCCAGGCTACTTGTGCCTGGCAAGAATCTTAGTCGCATCCTGCTTGAGTTCGTTCCAGAATTCCGGCGTAAGGGGCAAATCCTCGCCCGCGGCCAGCCCTTTGATCAGCAAAGCCTCCAACCGGGCGTCCGCTTCTTTGGTCTGCGCCTCGCGCAGCAGCCCGCGAACGTACTCGCTCACGTTCCCGTAGCCCTTGGTCTGGACCTCGCGTTCAATGAACTCCTTGAGCGAATCGGGCAATGATATCGTCAGAGTGGTCATGGCTACCCTCAAACCATAATATAACAACAAATCTTATCCATTAAGAAAAATCCGCAGAAATGCCAACGCTATTTACGTCCACCCCACCCTGTCCAATCTCCTCCCCGATGCCTACGGCGCATGGCCGTCAACGCGTGAGGCGGTTCCTGCGCAGGTCAGCCGACCACGGAGCGGCCCTTGCCGAGGTTGCAGTCTTGGCAGAGCGTCTGCAAGTTTTCCAGAATTGTCTTGCCGCCGTTCGCCACTGCGAGAATGTGATCGGCGTGAAGCACGATGCCTAGGTGTGTAGCAGGGCTTCGGCCGCAGGCAAGGCAGCGAAAACGATCACGCATAAACAACTTGAATCGAAGGCCGGGACGAACTTCACGGCAATCAGCTGGAATTCTTTTCACCCTCTTCGCCGGTTCCTGAGCAACACTCGCAGTCGTTTCCAGTTCGTCCGATTCTTGCGGTTCGTCGTCGGCGTTAGCCCAATTTACGAAGGCTTTGAGCGTCTTCCGCCATGTTCCCCATCGAGTAATGTAGGTCTTTCCTTGGATCCGTGACGGAGCCTTGAACATTTCTCGATATTGCGGCTGGCGTCCGTAATGTGTCCAAACCTCCGCGATGTTTTCATAGCACTCCTGATCGGTGAATTGTCGCAGATTAAGCGGATGATTTGGGATACCCGCAAGGTCTAGCCCCTCGCGAAATGTGCCGAAACGTCTTCGAATCGCATCCTCGCTTGTTACAGAGTGGTCATTGAAGTCACTGGAGGTAAGCCACTCTTTAGCAACGAGCGCATACACTCGTTTGAGTTCTAAAATCAAATCTGCGTCTGACAGGTGCTTTGCAGGTTGGGACCGCATCTTCTGCGACACCGCCTTACCGCTGTACTGATGACCCAAGCCAGCACGTTCCAGCGCCTCTTTCCATCCACCGAATCGTTTTGTAACGGTGGAGTGCGACACTTTCGGAGAATGCCGCTCGTAGGCGCTTTTCGTAAGCGGCTCCCCCTTAGGAACAAGATCACCTATCCTTCTAAGCTCGTCGAGCAACGCCTCGTCGGTGTAGTCGTCTAGAAAATTGATCTCGAACCTTGCCATATTCCTCCCTGTGCCACATTCTTCGATGCCATCGTTTGCGCATCACGCTACAACTCCGTAGACTGCCCCGCCACCAGCCCCTTCGCCTTCTCAATAAACTCCGCCAGCGGAATCGATCCCTGGTCGCCCTTGCCCCGCGTCCGCACGCTCACCGCGCCCAGCGCCTCTTCCTTGTCGCCGAACACCAGAATGTACGGCGTCTTCTGGTTGGCAAAGTCGCGGATCTTCGCGTTCATCTTCTCGTTGCGCGAGTCCGTTTCCACCCGCAGTCCCGCGTCCTTCAGCGCCTTCTCCACCTTGGCCGCGTACTCCGCGTGCCGCTCGCTGATCGGCACCAGTCCCACCTGCACCGGCGCAAGCCACAGCGGAAACGCCCCCGCATAGTGCTCAATGAGCACCCCGAAGAACCGCTCCACCGATCCGAACAACGCGCGATGCACCATCACCGGCTGATGCCGCTCGCCGTCTTCGCCCACATACTCCAACTCAAACCGCGCCGGCAAATTAAAGTCGAACTGCACCGTCGACAGTTGCCACAACCGCCCCAGCACATCCACCAGCTTCACATCGATCTTCGGCCCATAGAATGCCGCCTCGCCCGGGATCGTCTTGTACGCAATCCCCTTCGAGTCCAATGCCTTCTTGAGTCCCCCGACGGCAAGCTCCCAGTTCTCGTCTGACCCCGCATAATGCGCGCGATCGTTCGGATCCCAGGTCGATAGCTCCACTTTGAACTCCTTGAACCCGAATGTCGTCAGCACTGCCTCGGCAAAGTCGATGCAGGCCACCACCTCGTCCACAATCTGCCCCGGCGTGCAGAAAATGTGCGCGTCGTCCTGCGTAAACCCGCGCACCCGCAACAGCCCGTGCATCGTGCCCGAGCGCTCGTAACGGTACACGTTGCCTAGCTCGGCATAACGCTGTGGCAGATCGCGATAACTCCGCGGCGAGTTCTTGTAAATCAGAATGTGCCCCGGGCAGTTCATCGGCTTCAGCCGGTACTCGGCGTCGTCCAGCTCCATCGGCGTATACATGTTGCCCGAATAAAATCCCTCGTGTCCGCTGATCTTCCACAACTCGCGACGCATCACGTGCGGCGTGTAGACCAGCAGATAGCCGCGACGCAGGCACTCCTCGCGCATCCAGTCTTCCATGATTTTGCGCACAATCCCGCCCTTTGGATGCCAGAACACCAGACCCGGCCCCGCAATCTCCTGAATGCTGAACAGATCCAGTTGCTTGCCCAGCACCCGATGGTCCCGCTTCGCCGCTTCCTCCAGCCGCGCAAAGTGCGCATCCAGATCCTTCTGCGAGAAAAACGCCGTTCCGTGAATCCGCTGCAACTGCGGATTCTTCTCGTCGCCCAGCCAATACGCCCCGGCCAGTGCAGTCAGCTTCACCGCTTTTACGCGCCCCGTCGAGGGCACATGCGGCCCGCGGCAAAAATCCAAAAACGTCCCGTTCCGATAAAAGCTCACCTCCGCGCCAGGCTCCGTAAACTTAGTCACGAAGTGCGTCTTCATAAAGTCCCCGTCGCGCTCAAACTCCTTGAGCGCCTGCTCCCGCGGCTCATGCTCGCGCACAAACTTTTCGTCCCGCGCAATCACCTCGGCCATCTTGGCCTCAATCACCGCCAGGTCCTCCGGCGTGAACGGCTTCTCGCGATAAAAATCATAGAAAAATCCCGAGTCCGTCGCCGGCCCATGTCCCAGCTTGGTCTCCGGAAACAGCTCCAGAACCGCCGTCGCCATCACATGCGCGGCCGAGTGACGCACCACCTTCAGCGCCTCCGGGTCCTTCTCCGTAATCAACTCGAGGCGCGTGTCCGCCGTCAGCGGCGTAGCCAGGTCCACCAGCCGCGGCCCCGCGGCGTCCTCGGCCGCATACATCGCCGCCTCGCCCTCCACCGCAGTCGCTCCCGCCGCGGTTCCGCTCAAAGGTGTCAGCCGCGCCACCACGGAGGCTGCCGCCAGCCGCGGCGAAATCGAGTTGGCTATCTCAAAAGGTGTCGTCCCGGAGGCTACTTCGCGAACCGCTCCGTCCGGCAGGTGTACGGCGATTGTCTGCTTGCTCATAATGGGTAGGGGTCCAGTGGGGCCGCGACTCTAAAAAAATGCGGCCAACACTCTGAGGATAGAAGCTTTCTCCCTATCCCGTCGAGCCTCAAGCCATCCCCGGCCGCCATTCCGCGCCAATCCGGGAGCCCGCCCGCTCACACGAACAGGTCATCCCCGGCTGGCCCAAAAGACTGACCAAACTGCCGGGACGTGGAATATCAACTCTGGTTCCCCCGCGCTATCGTCATCTCGTGGCTGGCAGAAAGCTGACCCAAAGCGAGGAGCATCCCATGCAGGTTCTGTGCAAAAGCACCAATGCAAACGCCGAAACCCAATGCTGCATCTGCGGACAGGGATTCATCATGTTCTGGGAGCGCCAGTCGCACATGGATCGCGCAGAAGCACTTCGCGAAATCCAGAGAGTCCTCCTCAGCCATCACCGCGCCTCTGCCGGCCCCCAGGCCCATCCCACCACCGGCTTCCTCGTCCCCCAGTGGGACGGCCCCATCGCCTACTCCGGCGCAGCCATCCTCGGCCACGCACCAACGTGGGCCCTCTAAGCTTCATCCGAAAGGTCGCCGGCTCTTGTCTCGCCCTGCGCCCAATCGCTCAAATTTGAAAACAGCCTGCCTCCTTGGCTATCCAGACAAGCCGGATGTCAGGCCAAAACTTCACCCCCAACAGCAACTGCAACCGATCAAGTTCACTTCGTAGCCAAAATGGCACTAGGCTGAACTCTCACAATGCTTCCATTCCAAATGCCGGCCCGCGACTTCACCCTACGAGGTCATCGCGGCCGGCATTCCCTTCCTGCTCAAATCCCCCAGCCAATGCCAGCCCCACCGCAGGTGGCCGCAATTTCCATGCGCCTTTATCTCGCCCCGCGAATCCACTCTCTTGTAAAGGGAAAGAAAAAACCATGCGCTGGATTTCTCTGTTGTTCTGGGTCGTTCTCTGTTTCGCCGTTGCCGGCATCAGCGGTTCCCTCACCGCCAATGCCATTCCTACCTGGTACCGCACTCTGGTCAGGCCCGCCATCGCCCCGCCCAACTGGGTCTTCGGCCCCGTCTGGACCCTCCTCTACGCTCTAATGGCCATTGCCGCCTGGCAAGTCACGCAGTCCGCTCCCTCGTCCCTCCGCACCTGGGGCCTCGTACTCTTCCTGGTCCAGTTGGCGCTCAACTTCGCCTGGTCTCTCATCTTTTTCCGCCAGCACGCCATCGGCGCTGCGTTCATTGAGGTCGTCTTCCTCTGGGCTGCCATCGCGGCCACCACCTTCGTCTTCAGTCGCGTATCCCCGCCCGCCGCCTGGCTCATGGCCCCCTATCTCGCCTGGGTCACCTTTGCCTCCTTCCTCAACGGCGCTTACTGGCGTCTCAATTAACCGCGTCAGTCCTCCGTTTCTTCGTGATACTCCATCTCTGTATTGATCGCCCAAAGGTTCTCCTTGCCCGCGATCCCCTCCACAAGGTTGTCCACCGCCGTCATCGCCGTCAGCATCGAGTGGTCCTGGTTGTTGTACCTGTGCATCCCGTTCCGCCCCAACAGAAAAAGATTCTCAACCCCATCCGTGTACTTGCGAATCACGTCGAACCGGCTATAGCTCCCAAAATACGCGGGGTAACTCTTCGGCACGCGCACCACGTGCGCGTCCTCCACGTCCTCTGCCCTCAGGATTCCAATCCTCGCCGCCTCTTCCGTCCCTAGCTTCGCCATCTCCTCGTCGCCAAGCCGCCAAAGCTCATCCGATTCGTTGCAAAAATACTCCAGCCCAATCCACACTTTGTCCGCGCTCGCCACCAGCCAAGGGCTCCAGTTGTTGAAAATCTGCAGCCGCCCCAACTTCACATGCGGATCTTGAACATAAATCCAGTTGTCCTTCAGCAGCCCTCCGTCCTCCGCTTCCACAGCCAGCCGCTTCGCCAGCAACCCCACCACAATAAAATCCCTGTACATCAACCCTTCGCTCACCTCGCTCACTTCGCCGGGCGCCGCCTCCCCAAATGCGCGAATTAGATCCTTCACCGCCATCGTCGAGAAAAAATACTCGCCGGCAAACCTCATCCGCTCGCCCGCCCCATTCACCGCCTCAACCGACGCCACCCTGCCACCCGCCACATGTACGCGGTCCACAGCCATCCCCATGTGAATTTCGCCGCCCCCTGCGCGTACCAACCCCGCCACGTGCTCCCACAGTTGCCCCGGCCCCAGCTTGGGGTAAAGAAATCTTTCAATCAGCGAAGTCTCCGTGTTCCATTGCCCAGCCCCGCCCGCCTTCCCAATCCGCAAAGCCCTCTTCGCAAAATGTCCTGCCATACTTCGCAGGCTCAGCCCCTTGATCCGCTGCGCTCCCCATTCCGCGCTGATCTCATCGCACGCCACTCCCCAGATCTTCTCCGTATACGACTTGAAAAATGTCAGGTACAGCTGCCTGCCAAACCGATTGATCAGGAAATCTTCTAACGATCTCTCCTCGCGCTGCGGCAGCACCGCCGAGCGCAGGTAACTCATCCCCGCGTGCAGCGTCCTTGCCATGCCCATCTTCCGCAGCGTTTCCCCGGTCAGCCGGATCGGATAGTCAAAGAACCGCCCCAGTGAATAGATCCGGCTCTTCCGCTCCCGCACCAGCATCACCAGGTCTTCCGTACGCGGATCGGGCCCCGCAACCCCAGCGGGAACATCGCGCCGCTGCCCCTGGTAGCGCAGCGGTCCCTCATCGCTCCGCGCGCCTTCAAGCGGCATCAGATCCAGCCACCAATTCATCACTCGGTCCGACTTCGAGAAGAACCGGTGCCCGCCAATGTCCATCCGGTTGCCCTTATACACAACCGTCCGCGAAAGCCCGCCAATCTCCTGGCTCGCCTCCAGCACCACCGGCTTGAGCCCCGTCCGCCGCACCAGCTCCAGCGCCGCCGTCAGCCCCGCCGGCCCCGCCCCGATGATGATTGCTCGGCCTTGCTCCATATCGCTTTCCCCGCGTCGCTCCTTGTTAGCCAAAAGCAGTTTGCCTGCCTGGCCCGGGATCTGCACATGCGGAAATTGTCGCGTTGTCGCTAAGGCTTCCTCTGTTCCCGCTTTTATAAACCGCAACACACTCTGCCTAATGAGAGGAAGCCGGCTGTGCGAACCAATGCCGAATGCGCTTGCGCATGGGAACTTCAACCAATCGATAGCTCAAAGTCGCCACAAGCAAAGCGGCAATTACGTTCAGCGGGAATCGCAGGAATGATGTTCCAGGCCACATCAGAAACATCTGCTGCCATACATAAATACTGTATGAAAGTAGGCCCAACTGGACCACAGGCCGGAATTCAAGTGTCCGCCGCAGTAGGCCGCTCTCCCCTGATAAAAGCCAGAAAATCATGCTAACAACTGAGAAGCACTCGAGTGAAGCGACGATGGCTAAATTCGCGCCTGCAATCTTGTTTGCCAGAATTGGGCAAACTACAAACACTGTTACACCGCAAAGCCACGGGATTATCCCCCGGTATCGCCAGCCTCGGACCCTGTCCAGCGTTCCATCCTTGTACGCAAACGCCCCAAGAACACCCCACAAAATCCGATCCGCGCCCGTGTGAAACATCATCATCAATTGTCCGCGAAACTGCGGAGTCAGAAAATACGAGCCAACCCTCGCCGCAGGCAACAGCAGAACAGCCGCAAGTGCAACTCGCCTGGCCCATCGTGGACCAGAAAAATACAAAAGCGCGGGCCAGACGAGATAGAACTGTTCCTCCAGGCAGAGTGTCCAAAAGTGTCCTAGCAGCAGGCCCGCTGTTCCCACCTGCGCGTTCCACAACACTGAGTAGTTCCAGGTATAGGTTGCCGCCGCTGCAATTGCCGGCCATTCAAAATCTAGAGCATTGAATAGCTTCAGGCCAACAACTGCTAAAACGTAAACATAGAACGCTGGAAAAATTCGGGCCGCTCGTCGCTCGTAAAACCCTTTGATAGAAATCCTGCCGGTCCTGTCAAGTTCCTCAAGCAGCAGCGTCGTAATGAGAAATCCACTGATGACAAAGAACACCCGAACGCCGAATGTGGAGTTTGCCAGCGCCACATATAAGGGCAACGCCATGCGTGTCCCCATCCACGGCATAAATCGCAATGAGTGGCCCATGAGAACAAGCACGATTGAATACGCGCGAAGGCCATCTAAATACGCGATACGGCCTGGGGAGACACGCGGATTTGCCAGCATCCCCAAAGCTTATCATGCTGAAACATGCTCTATCGCCTCTCGTCGCGGCCCGCTCCTGTGTGACCCATCCCTGGCTAAGTGCTTCCCACGGAACCGCCTTCAGTTGACGCCAGACGTCAATAAACGCCGTATCTCTTCCCCGCCTCAAGATAAGCCACCACGTTCTCATATGGCATCCCGTCATGAATCGAGTGATCCGTCGACAAGATGTACCCCCCGCCCGGCTTCGCGATTCGCATGCACTCCTTCACTTCGTTCTCAATCTCTTCCGGCGTCCCCGTGCTCATCGTGTACTTGTTATCCACGTTCCCAATCGGGCACAGCCGCCCCGCATAGCGCTCCTTCACCATCGCCAGGTCACCGCCCGCCGCCCGCTCCACCGGATGCACTCCGCTGATCCCCGTATCCACAAGGTCGTCCAGCACCTCCCAGATCTTCCCATCGTTGTGCATTACCACCGGCATCCCCAGTTGCTTCAGCCCCTGCACCAGCGCCCGAAACGGCGGAATGAAAAACTGCCGCAGATGCTTCGGAGACATCAGCAGCGACTTCGTCCCGCCCCAGTCATCCGATATCTCAAACACGCTCACCCCGCCCAGATCCTTCGCGCCCTGCGCCGACTCAAGCGCCCACTTCACAAACGCGTCGCACATCTCGCCGACAAGTGCGGGGTCGTCATGCACCGTAAACGCCAGCGTCTCAATATCCATCAGGTACCAATACATCATCGTGAACGGCCCCAGAATCCCCGCCTTGATCGCCAGGTCCCCCGTGTTCGCCTTTGTCCCCCTCCGCAGCATGTCCAGCCGGTGCGGCGCCGTCGCCGAAGGCATCTTGTACCTCTCCCAGTCCGCCCGCGTCTTGATCGGCGTATCGGTCTGCGCCATAATTGGCCAGCCGTTCTTGATATACGTCACGCCCCACTCGTCCTGATACTTGGTCCCCTCGGCGTGCAACTCCTCCTCCACGCCGCAAAACCCGTTGATCGGAACCCACATGCAGTCCTCGCCCAGCTTCGTCGCCAGTTCTACCTGCCGCTCCGGCTCATACAAAACCTGCGTGTGATTCAAAACCTTCTTGCAAAGGTTGTTGCTGAACATGTAGTCGCCGATCGGAACCCGATCCGGTGTCCCGCCGTTCAGAGCCGTCAAATAGCGTTCCCGCGGTTTCATTCCCATTCTCCGCCTGCTCTCCTCACCCTACTTTGCCGCAGATCTCGTCATCGCCGCCGCATGCTCGCTCAAAATGCCCGCTCGCACCCGCATATCCTTCTCAGCATTGTGCGGCGTCTCTCTCCCCGGAAAATACAGTGCCCACCACTCGCCCCCCGCCCCCGGAACCGCCATGAAATCTCCAAGATCCTTCCGCCCCCGCATCGCCCAGAACAAGTCCCCCGCAATATTCGGGTCCGCCAGAATCGCCTGCAGCCGGCTCTTCAACTCCTCCACTGACACGTTGCTGCGGTCCCACCCGAACTCATCCACTACAAACACTTTGTTGGCAAGCTTCGGCGCCGCGCGATCATGCTCCAGATTCCAGACGTAGTCTTTCCCAAAGGTCGGATAGTAATGCCGGCTCACAATGTCGATCTCCGCAATCGCCGCCCGCTCCGCCTCTACGATGTGAAAATCGTTGCTGCTGATCACAAGATGATGCGAGTCCAGAGACTTGATATACCGCGCAATCTCCCGCTCCCACTCAATCGGCGCATCGCGCAGCTCATTGCCCGGCTGCCACGCCAGAATCGTCGGATCGTCCTTGTACGTCACTCCGGTGTAACTATTCTTGCGATTAATCAACTCCGCAACATAAGCCTTGTAGTCGGCAATCAGCGCCCCGTCCCGAAAAAAATCTCCGCCCCCGCGCCACCGCTTGTACTGAGCAATCCCGCCCGTGTAATAACTCCACGGATCGACAAACAGAAGAATCAGCCGAATATGATGCTGCCCGGCCGAATAAACCACATAGTCCAGTTGCCGCAGCGCATCCTCGCTGAACTTCCCCAGCTCCGGCTCAATACACAGCGCGCATCCCTGGCTCGCCGACGACCATACCCGCGTCACCGTGCCATTCATCTTCTTCAGCGTGGCAAATCCGTCGTCCACCATCTTGTGGGTTGGCCGATAGATATCTTTCGCGTCAATCTTGCCAAAGCTGTCACTGGCCAGCGCCAGGTAATCCAGATTGCCGCCCGCAAACCGGAACGGCCTACCATCCACCATCAGCCGCGTCCCGGCTCGCGTCACAAATCCCTGTGCCGTTGCCGGCATCGGCGCCATAACTTGCAGCAACACGCCAAGCACAATCCAACTCCACATTCCCAGGATGAATTGCCCGGCGATCCTTACTGACATCTTCATGCTTCATCGACCTTTCCCGATGAATGTCATCGCGCTGGCTTTGCCTGCGATTCTTCGACGACCCAGAATACTCCTGCACGAGCAAGCAAAGAAATGCCCATCAAGTCGGCCCGGCGCCTTTCCTCAAAATCCCACTCGCCGCCATCGGATTTTCCACCAAAAACAAAACAAGGGCCAGGATCGCTCCCAGCCCTTGCGCTTGCTTGCTAGATTCTGCCCGAATCCGTCCCTGGTGGTTACAGCGGCTGCACGTCGGCGGCCTGCCATCCCTTGGGGCCCTTCACTACGTTGAACTGCACGGCTTGGCCTTCCTGCAAACTCTTGAACCCACTCGAGTTAATCGCAGAATAATGCACAAATACATCTTCGCCGTTCTGCCGCGAAATAAAGCCGAAGCCCTTCGCGTCATTGAACCACTTCACAGTACCTTGTTCCATTGATCGTGTTTCCTGCTCTTTTGAATTGCGCTGGATGAATCGGAGCGACCACTGGCAGAATCTTGCTTGGTTGGGCGAGTTGCTGCTCACGCCCGCTTCGGCCCTAACGCTGCCCGTAGTGTAACATCACACTTAGCAAAATAGCTCAGATTTTCTGCCCCCGCGTCCCATTCCCGCTCTCCCCTTCCCAGAAAGTGCTGACTTCCTTGACCTTATTACGGCTCCCCCGGTTGTGTTACTGTGAGAGGTCGCCATGCCCTTCGATCCTGTGCCCGGCCTCTTAGCCCCAGCCACTGAGCTGCTTGAGCAGCAGTTTGTCTCTCTCCCCACCCACCACCCAATCATCGATAGCCCCGCCATCGCCCAGGTCCTAGCCGCCACCGCCCACCGCTTGGCCGATAACTACCCCTATTTCCATCCCCTCTACGCCGGCCAGATGCTCAAGCCCCCCCACCCTGTTGCTCGTGCCGCCTATGCCTTGGCCATGAGCATCAATCCCAACAACCACGCACGCGACGGCGGCCGAGCCAGCTCTGAAATGGAGATTGAGGCCGTTCGCGAAATCGCCGCCATGTTCGGCTGGGACCAGTTCCTCGGCCACCTCACTTCCAGCGGAACCATCGCTAACCTTGAGGCCCTCTGGGTCTCCGGCCAGCTCGCCCCCGGCAAGCGCATCGTCGCCTCAGTTCAGGCGCACTACACCCACAACCGCATCTCCGCCGTACTCCAGCTACCCTACTCCTCCATTCCCGCCGACAACCGCGGCCGCATGTGCCTCGACGCCCTTGAAGCCGAGCTGCGCAAAGGCGATGTCGGCACGGTCGTCGTCACCCTCGGAACCACTGCCATCGGTGCCGTCGATCCATTGCCTGAGATTCTCGCTCTCCGTTCCCGATTTGGCTTCCGCATCCATGTTGACTCCGCCTATGGCGGCTACTTCTGCCTTATTCCCGATGCCCTCGACGAGCCCGCCCGCCTTGCCTTCACCGCCATCAACCAGGCCGACTCCATCGTCGTCGATCCCCACAAGCACGGCCTCCAGCCCTACGGCTGCGGATGCGTCCTCTTCCGCGATCCCGCCGTCGGCCGCTTTTACAAGCACTCCTCGCCCTACACCTACTTCACTTCAAAGCAGCTGCACCTCGGCGAAATCAGCATCGAGTGCTCCCGCGCCGGCGCCGCTGCCGTTGCCTTGTGGGCCACCCACCAGCTTCTCCCCCTCGTCCCTGGCGGTGACTTTGCCCATGGCCTGGCCCAGGGCCGCGCCGCCGCCCTCGAACTCGACCGTCGCCTCCGCGCCGACAACCGCTTTCAGCCTCTCGCCGCCGGAGCCCCTGAACTCGACATCGTTGTCTGGAAACTCAACGCATCCACCCCCCAACGCGCCTCTGAATTGGCCCAGAAAATCTTTCAGGCCGCCGCCGCGCGCGATTTGCATCTCGCCCTTGTAGAATTGCCGCTGATATGCTTTCAGCATGAGCCGGTGCCATCCGGCCATGATCCCGCGACCGTCACCTGCCTTCGTTCGGTCCTCATGAAGCCCGAACACAAGGCATGGCTCGGACGCATTTGGGACCGCCTCACCGCGGCAACTGCGGAAACCATGGGAGGGTAGTGCGCGTGGCAGACACCGGGGAAAATCAGTCCGCGATGGAAAACGTTGTCATTCACTCCGGAGACTGCTCCGTCTCCTTCCTCCCCCTCCTCGGAGGAAAAATCGCCTCCATCGTCGCAAAGGGACACCAACTCCTCCAGGCACCGCTCGCCCCATACGCCCCCCGCACTCGTACCATGGCCTTCGACGAGGCCGACGCAAGCGGCTGGGACGAGTGCCTTCCCTCCGTCGTCGCCTGCACCGTACAAACCGTCGCCGGCCCAGCTTCCATCCCCGACCACGGCGACCTTTGGCGCGTTCCATGGCAGCTCGTCAATTCCAGTCCCATGTGCGCCACCTTCCGCGCCGCCTGCTTCTCGCTGCCTCTCGAACTCCAGCGAACCACTACCCTCGTCCAAACCCACCAGGGCTGGTGCCTCCGCGCCGATTACACCGTCTCCAACACTGGCTCATCCCCAACTCCTTGGTCCTGGGCCGCCCATCCCTCGTTCACCGCCGAACCCGGTGACGTCCTCTTCCTCCCCGATTCCATTCGCCGCCTTCGCCTCGCCGGCTCCAACAGAAACCGCCTCGGCCTCGCCGATACCCAGGTCAGTTGGCCCATCGCCGCGCTCGCCGCCGGCGGCCAAACCGACCTCAGCCTCGCCGAGCCCCCCAGTTCCGCCATCGGCGAAAAACTCTTCGCCGGTCCACTCGCCCCTGAAGAAAACTGGTGCTTGCTTGAACGCCCCCGCATCGGCCTCCGCATTCGCGTCCGCTTCAGCCCCGCCGCCACCCCCTACCTTGGCCTCTGGATCTGCCACGGCGGCTGGCCCGATCGCCCCGGCCCCAAACAAACCTGCGTTGCCGTCGAACCCACCACCGCTCCCGTTGACTCTTTAGCCGAGACCGGAACCTGGTCCCGCCAACTCGCTCCCGGCCAATCTTTCTCCTGGCCCATGATCGTTGAGATTGAATCCATTTGAGGTGACTTCTAAAATGCACGATCCCGCCGTTCTTCGCTCCATGCATCTGGCACGCTTCCACGCCGAACCAGCCGTCTTCGTCGCGCCCGGCCGCGTCAACCTGATCGGCGAGCACACTGACTACGCCGAGGGCTTCGTTATGCCCGTCGCCATTGACTTTGCCACCCTCGCTGCCATCTCCCCCCGCTCCGACGGAAAAATCGTTCTCTACTCTGAGAACTACGCCGAAGATGGCGAGCGCGCCTTTGACGCTGCGGCCCCGCTCAAAGCCTCCAAACACTGGACCGACTACCCCCTGGGCGTCGTCGCCATCCTCACCGGCGAAGGCCACAAAATCCCCGGCTTCAGCCTCAGCCTCTGGGGCGACGTGCCTCTCGGCTCCGGCCTCTCCAGCTCCGCCAGCGTCGAAGTAGTGACTGCGCTCGCCGTCCTCTCGCTCATCGGCGCCAGCTACCCAGGCCCTGTCCTCGCCCGCCTCTGCCAGCGCGTCGAGAACGAGTTCGTCGGCACAAGCTGCGGCATCATGGACCAGTTCATCTCCGTTAACGGCAAAGAGAATCACGCCCTCCTGCTCGACTGCCGCGACCTCAGCTTCCGCCTCGCCCCCATTCCCGACCACGTGGCCCTCGTCATCGCCAACACCATGGTCAAGCACTCCATCGCTGGCGGCGACTATCCCACCCGTCGCCGTGAATCAGAGGCCGGCTGTGCCGTCATCGCCAGCCATCGGCCCGGCGTCCCCTTCCTCCGTGACGCCACCCTTGAAGACCTCGACAAGTGGGGCCACGAAATGGAGCCCAAGTCCCTCCTCCGCTCCCGCCACGTCATCAGCGAGAACCTCCGCACCGTCGCCGCTGAAAAGGCCCTCGAAAGAGGCGACCTCAAAGAGCTCGGCCGCCTCATGGCTGAAGCCCACAAAAGCTACAGCGGCGACTTCGACGGCAGTTGCGTCGAGGCCGACCTCATGGTCGACCTAGCCCAGGACATTCCCGGCCTCATCGGCGCACGCCTCACCGGCGGCGGCTTCGGCGGCTGCACCATCAACCTCGTCGAGCAAGCCCACGCCAAAGCCTTTGCCGAAGAGCTAGGCAAACGCTACGCAGCCAAAACCGGTATCGTCCCCCAGATCCATATCTGCCACGCCTCCGGAGGCGCCCACCGCCTCAGTTAGTCAATCCTTATCCGTTCTTTATGCCCACGCGCTCCCAACAAAGCGGTGGATTCTTTCATCAAACAGAATCCACCGCCTGTTTCTTTCTACCACACCAACAAATCCGCCGACCCGCCCTGCTTTCCCTTCCCGGCATTCCCTGAACGGGTCTTGCACATACCCATCCGCCGCCTTTCATCCCCTTCCTTGTTAAAATCGAAAGGTGTTTGCCCCGATAAGGACCGGGAGAGACCCTCAACGCCCGGTCGTCTTTGTTGCAATCCCTATTCCCAGTTAGTTGCTGCGGCTTCAATGCGGCAGGAGGCCCCGAAAGCATGCCACCAACCTTATCCAAGCCCTTCTCCTATGAAACCTTCCCTGCCTCCGGCCTGGTTGCCTACTACTCCATGGAGATCGCCATCAACCCCGGCATGCCCACCTACTCCGGCGGCCTCGGCGTTCTCGCTGGCGATACCCTTCGCTCCGCCGCCGACCTCGGCGTGCCCCTCGTTGCCTTCACCCTGGCCCATCGCAAAGGCTACTTCCAGCAGCACCTCGATAGAACCGGCGTCCAAAGCGAAGAGGTTCAGCCATGGAACCCCGCTGACTTCTGCACCGAGGAGTCGGCCCGCATCACCGTCTCGGTTGAAGACCGCATCGTTACCGTCCGCGCCTGGCGCTACGACCTCGTCGGTCGCTACGGCCACATCGTCCCCATCTACCTCCTCGATACCGATGTCGATGGCAACTCCGGATGGGATCGCGGACTCACCGACCACCTCTATGGCGGAGACACCAACTACCGCCTCCAGCAGGAGATCGTCCTCGGCATGGGCGGCGTTCGCATGGTCCACGCCCTCGGTCACCGCGTGAATGTCTACCACATGAACGAGGGCCACGCTGCGTTCCTCACTCTCGCCCTCCTCGAGCGCCAGCTCGGCGGTGGCCCCCTCGGCGCGGCCACTGAGGCTGACATCGACATGGTCCGCAAAAAGTGTGTCTTCACCACCCACACCCCGGTCCCCGCCGGCCACGACCGCTTCTCCACTGAGCAGGCCATCCGCATCCTCGGCGGCGACCGCACCGCCCGCCTTGAAAAACAGGGCTGTTTCCGCGACGGCATGCTCAATATGACCCTGCTCGCCCTCCGCTTCTCCCGCTACGCCAACGGCGTCGCCATGCAGCACGGCAAAGTCTCTCGCGAAATGTTCCCTGAGTTCGCCATCGACTCCATCACCAACGGCGTACACGCACCCACCTGGGTCTCAGAGCCCATCCAGCAAATGCTCGACGAGCACATCCCCGCCTGGCGTCGAGACAACCTCTATCTCCGCAACGCCATTGACCTGCCCGTCGACGACATCGTCAGCGCCCACGCCCGCGCCAAAGAGGAGCTGCTCACTGAGGTTGCCACCCGCACCGGCCTCGTCCTCAACCCCAAGGTCCTCACCCTCGGCTTTGCCCGCCGCGCCGCCACTTACAAGCGCGCCACCTTGCTCTTCACTGACCCCGAGCGCCTCGTTGAAATTGCCACCGCCGCCGGCGGACTCCAGATCCTCTACGCCGGCAAAGCCCATCCTCAGGACGACCCCGGTAAGGCCCTCATTCAGAAGGTCATTGAAGATGCCGCCAGACTCTCCAACGATGTGCTCCGCATCGTCTACCTCGAAAACTACGCCTGGGATCTAGGCGCCCTCCTCACCGCAGGCGTTGACGTCTGGATCAACACCCCCAAGCGCCCCTACGAGGCCTCCGGAACCAGCGGCATGAAAGCCGCTCTCAACGGCGTCCCCAGCCTCTCCATCCTTGACGGCTGGTGGATCGAGGGATGCATCGAGGGCTACACCGGCTGGGCCATTGAAGACGGCGCCGACGATGCAGCTGAAGCGGCCTCACTCTACCAGAAACTCGAGAAGGCCGTCGTCCCCCTCTACCTGGACGCCCCAGAGAACTGGGCCCGCCTCATGCGCAACACCATTGCCTTCAACGGCTCCTTCTTCAACACTAACCGCATGGTCAAGCAGTACACCCGCAACGCCTACTACCCCGTCAAACTCCTCGAGCAGGCCAAAGTCGCTGAAGAAACCTTCGCCGACTGATTCCACATCTCCACCAACACAAAGGGCGAATCTCCTCGAGATTCGCCCTTCCACTTTCCACCCACAACCGCACGTTCTCCCCACCGCAGGTGGCCAATCAGCCCCCACCAACCACAACTCCCGATCAGCCCCCTTTTACCAGCCACAAAAGCCCCGTGCCCCATCCATGCGCGTTCTTTGCGCATGGGTGGGAAACCACAAATCCCAATCAGCCACAAATTCAAGCTGAAAGCTGAAAGCTAAAAGCTAAAAGCTCTTCTAATCCCCCGCCGACTCTTCCAACTCTGCCCCCAGCCTGTGCAGCTTCATAAACCTCCACTGCAGCCGGTCAAAGAACAGGTAAACCACCGGAGTCGTAAACAGCGTCAGCATCTGCGATACCAGCAGTCCGCCCACAATCGTAATGCCCAGTGGCTTGCGCAGCTCTGAGCCCACGCCCATCCCGATCGCCAGCGGCAGCCCGCCAAACAGCGCCGCCATCGTCGTCATCATGATCGGCCTGAACCGCAGCAGGCACGCCTGATAAATCGCCTCCACCGGCGGCAGCCCCTGGTCCCGCTCTGCCTGCAAGGCAAAGTCGATCATCATGATCGCGTTCTTCTTCACAATCCCAATCAGCAGAATGATCCCGATCAGCGCGATGATGCTCAACTCGGTTCCCGTCAGCAGCAGCGCCAGAATCGCGCCCACCCCCGCCGGCGGCAGCGTCGACAGAATCGTCAGCGGATGAATCAAACTCTCGTACAAAATTCCCAGCACAATATAGACCGCCACCAGCGCCGCCAGAATCAGGTACGGCTCATTCCTGAGCGAGTCCTGAAAGGCCTGTGCTGTTCCCTGGAATGTGGCGTGAATGGCGCTGGGCATATTCATCTCCGCCTGCACTTTTTCCAGAGCCGTTACCGCATCCCCCAGCGCCACATTCGGCGCCAGGTTAAACGTCAGTGTCACCGCCGGATACTGCCCCTGGTGATTCACCTGCAGCGCCGTGCGCCGCGGCTCATAGTGCGCAATCGTCGAAAGCGGCACCATCGCCCCCGTCGAAGACTTGAGGAAGATCCCGTTCAGCGCGTCCGGGCTCAGTTGGTACTGCGGGTCCACCTCCATCACCACAAAATACTGGTTCAGTGAGGTGTACATCGTCGAGACTTCCCGCTGCCCAAAGGCATCGTAGAGCACGTTGTCGATCATCGCCACCGTGATACCCAGCCGCGTTGCGCTGTCGCGGTCGATCACCAGGTTCGCCGCCAGTCCCTGGTTCTGCTGGTCCGTCGACACGTCGCGCAGCTCGGGCATCTTTCGCGCCCGCGCCTCCAGTTGCGGTGCCCACGTGTTCAGCTCCTGCAGGTTCTCGTCTGACAGCGTGTACTGGTACTGCGCCGCGCTGCCGCGTCCGCCAATCTGAATATCCTGCTGCGACTGCAAAAACAGCGTCGCTCCCGGAACGCTCGTCAGCTTCCGCCGCAGCCGATTCACCACCTCATCCGCCGTCACCCGTCCCGGCCGCTGATCCAGAGGCTTCAACGCGATAAACATGTTGCCGATGTTCGAACTGCCGCCACCCGGCCCATTGCCGCCCACGAATGCCGTTACCGAGCTGATCGCCGGATCGTCCAGCGTCATTTGCGCCAGTTGCCGCTGCTTGTCCCGCATCGCCGGAAAACTGATGTCCTGCGCGGCCATCGTCCTGCCGCCCAACCGCCCCGTATCCTGCTGCGGAAAAAATCCCTTCGGCACAATAATGTAAAGGTAGATGTTCAAAAACGCCATGCCGATCGCCACGCACAGAATTAGCACCTGGTGCCGCAGCACCCAGCTTAGTCCCTGCGCATACTCGGCATGCAGCCAGTTGAATATCCGCTCGCTTGCCTTGTAAATCTTCCCATGCCGGCTCTCGTCCCGCGACTTCAAAAACTGCGCGCACAGCATCGGCGTCGTCGTCAGTGAAACCATCAGCGAAACCGCAATCGCCACTGAAAGCGTCACCGCGAACTCGCGGAACAGCTTGCCCACTATCCCGCCCATCAGCAGAATCGGAATGAACACCGCAATCAGCGACGTGCTCATCGAGAGCACCGTGAATCCAATCTCCTTCGAGCCCTTCATCGCGGCCTCAAAGGGCTTCATCCCCATCTCCAGATAGCGCGTAATGTTCTCGATCACCACAATCGCGTCGTCCACCACAAAGCCCGTCGCAATCGTCAGCGCCATCAGCGACAGGTTGTCGATCGTGTAACCCACCAGGTACATCACGCCAAACGTGCCCAGCAGCGAAAGCGGCACGGCCACTGACGGAATGATGGTCGCCCACACCTCGCGCAGGAAAAGAAACACCACCAGCACCACCAGCACCACGCTGATCAGCAGCGATATCTCCACGTCATGCACGCTCGATCGGATCGTCGTCGTCCGGTCTACCGCCACGTCAAGCTTGATCGTCGGCGGAATCGCGGCTTGCAGGTGTGGCATCTCCGCCATTACCGCGTCCACGGTGTCAATCACGTTCGCGCCTGGAATCTTGAAGATCACAATCAGAATCGCGTCTTTCAGCTTCCCGGTAGGTCCTTGGTTCGGATTGATGCCGCTCACGCCCGCCGTGTGCAGGTCGGCCACGCTGTCCGTCACCGTGCCCAGGTCAGACACCCGCACCGGCGCGCCCGTCTGCTTGTTATAGCCCGCAATAATCGGCGCGTAGTCGCTCGCCTTGAAGATCTGGTCGTTGTCGTTGATCAGCCAGCGATCGTTCGCATCCTGAAACGCGCCCTTCGGCCGATTCGCGTTCGCCCCTGCCAGCGCCACACGCACCGCGTCCAGTCCCACGCCGTTCGCGCCCAGCTGCATCGGGTTCAACTCCACCCGCACCGCCGGGCTTGAGCTGCCGCCCACAAATGTCTGGCCCACTCCCTGGATCTGCGAAATCTTCTGCGACAAAATCGAGTCGGCCATGTCGTAGATCTGCCGCTTCGGCACGATGTCAGAAGTCAACGTCAGAATCAGAATCGGCGCTTCCGCCGGATTCGCCTTCCGGTACCCCGGATTCTGCGGCAGGTACGAGGGCAACTGGCTCCGCGCCGCGTTGATGCTCGCCTGCACGTCGCGCGCCGCCGCATCAATATTGCGGCTGATATCGAACTGCAGCGCCACCGATGCCGACCCCAGCGAGCTCGACGAAGTCATCTGGTTCACGCCCGCGATGCGCCCAAACTGCCGCTCCAGCGGAGTAGCCACTGACGACGCCATCGTCTCCGGACTCGCTCCCGGCAACCCCGCGCCCACGCCAATCACTGGAAAATCCACGTTCGGCAGCGACGCTACCGGCAGCAGCGAATACGCCACCGAGCCCGCCAGCAAGAGTGCCAGGCTGAGCAGCGAAGTCGCTACCGGCCGTTGAATAAATGGTGCAGAAAGATGCATCGCTCCCTATTCCCTAAGTCCCTGCGTCCCTCAGTCTGCCTTCGCCGTTTCCTGCAAATAGCTCGACGTGATCGTCCGCGGCTTCATCCGCTGCGCCAGCTTGTCAAAGTAGAGATACGTCACCGGAACTGTATACAGCGTCAGCAACTGCGACAGAATCAATCCGCCCACAATTGTCACGCCCAGTGGCATGCGCAACTCCGCGCCCACGCCCCCGCCCAGCGCCAGCGGCAACCCGCCCAGCATCGCCGCCATCGTCGTCATCAAAATCGGCCGGAACCGCAGCTGGCATGCCTGGAAGATCGCCTCTTCCGCCCCCTTGCCCTCAAGCCGCTCCGCCTGCAACGCAAAGTCGATCATCATGATCGCGTTCTTCTGCACAATGCCAATCAGCAAAATAATCCCGATCAACGCAATCACGCTGAACTCCACCCGCGTTATCAGCAGCGCCAGCAGCGCGCCCACGCCCGCCGAAGGTAGCGACGAAATAATCGTAATCGGATGAATGTAGCTCTCGTACAACACGCCCAGCACAATGTAGACGGTCACCAGCGCCGCCAGAATCAGCAGCGGCTCGTTGGCCAGCGAAGTCTGGAACGCCGCCGCCGTGCCCTGAAAGCTCGCGTTGATGGACGCAGGCATGTTGATGCGTTGCTCCACCTTGTGCATCGCCGTCACTGCATCGCCCAGCGCCTTGCCCGGAGCCAGGTTAAAGCTCACAACCGTTGACGGAAACTGCCCCTGGTGCCCGATCGACAATTGCGCCTTCGTCTGCTCCCAGTGCGCCACCATGCTCAGCGGAACCTGCGTCCCGTTCCCTGACTTCACATAAAGATTGTTCAGCGTCGATGGATCGGTCTGGAAGTTCTGCGCCACTTCCATCACCACGTGATACTGGTTCAGTTGCGTAAAGATCGTCGATACCTGCCGCTGTCCGAACGCGTCATAGAGCGTGTTGTCCACGTCCGCCATCCCGATGCCGAGCCGCGCCGCCGTATCCCGATCGATCACCAACTGCGCGCCCAGCCCCTGGTCCTGCAGGTCGCTGGCCACGTCCGTCACCACGCTCTCCTTGCCCAGTTCATCCACCAGCAGCCGCGTATACTTGCCCAACTCGGCCTGGTCCGGGTCTTCAAGCGAATACTGGAACTCCGTTCGGCTCACCCGGTCTTCCACCGTCAGATCCTGCAACGGTTGCAAAAACAGTTGAATCCCCTCAACGCCCACCAGCTTCGGTTGCAGCCGCCGAATCACATCGGTCGCCGAGATCTTCCGCTCAGCCAGCGGCTTCAGGTTGATCTGGATGCGCCCCGAGTTCAGCGTCGTGTTCGTTCCATCCACGCCGATGAACGACGAAATGTTATCCACCGCCGGGTCCTTCAGCAGCACATCCACAAGCTTCTGCTGCCGCGCCGCCATACTCGCAAAGCTCACTGTCTGCGGTGCTTCGCTGATGCCCAGAATCACGCCCGTATCCTGCACCGGGAAAAATCCCTTGGGCACAACCAGGAACAGCAGAATCGTCGCCACAAACGTCCCGATGGTTACCATCAGCGTGATAAACCGGTAGCGCAAAACCACGTGCAGCGTTCGTCCGTACCACGCGATGATCGAATTGAATACGTGCTCTGACCAGTAGTAGAAGCGCGTCTGCTTCGCTGTCTTCTTATCCTGCAAAATCCGCGAGCACATCATCGGCGTCAGCGTCAGCGATACAAACGCTGACACAAGAATCGTCACCGCCAGCGTCACCGCAAACTCGCGGAACAGCTTGCCCACCACGTCGCTCATAAACAACAGCGGAATCAGCACCGCGATCAGCGAAACCGTCAGCGACATGATCGTGAACCCGATCTGTTCGCTCCCCTTCAACGCCGCCCGCATCGGGCTGTCGCCCTCTTCAATGAATCGGGAAATGTTCTCGATCATCACGATCGCGTCGTCCACCACAAAGCCCGTCGAGATCGTCAGCGCCATCAGCGTCAGGTTGTTCAGGCTGTAGCCCAGCAGGTACATCACGCCGAACGTGCCCACAATCGACAACGGCACCGCCACTGAAGGAATAATCGTCGCCGCCAGGTTGCGCAGGAACAGGAAGATCACCATCACCACCAGGGCGACGGTCAGCATCAACTCGAATTCCACGTCCCGCACCGATGCCCGAATCGTCACCGTCCGGTCCGTCAGCACCTTCACCTCTATCGACGCCGGCAAACTGCTCTGCAACTGCGGCAGCAGCTTCTTGATCCGGTCCACCACCGCGATGATGTTCGCGCCCGGCTGCCGCTGGATGTTCACAATCACCGCCGGCTGCCGGTCCATCCACGCCGCCTGCTGGTTGTTCTCCGCCGCGTCCACAATCGTGGCCACGTCTGAGGCCCGCACCGCCGCTCCGTTGCGATACGCAATAATCACCGGCTTGTAATCGTCGCCGGAAACCAGCTGATCGTTCGCGCCAATCGTGTACGACTGCCGGTTCCCGTTCAGCGTCCCCTTGGCCTGGTCCACATTCGCCGCCGCCACCGCGACGCGCAGGTCTTCCATGCTCAGGTTATAGGCCGCAAGCTGCGCAGGATTCGCCTGGATGCGCACTGAAGGCTTCTGCCCGCCCGCAATCGACACCAGCCCCACGCCCGTTACCTGCGAAACCTTCTGCGCCAGGTTCGTGTCCGCCGCGTCTTCTATCTTGTCCAGCGGCAGCGAGTCCGAGGTCAGCGCCAGCGTCATGATCGGCGCGTCGGCCGGGTTCACCTTGCTATAGATCGGAGGGTTCGGCAGGTCTGGCGGCAAAAAGCTGTTGGCCGCATTGATCGCCGCCTGTACTTCCTGCTCGGCCACGTCGATGTTCTCGTCTAAATTAAATTCGAGCGTAATCACCGACCCGCCGCCCGAACTCACAGACGTCATCTGCTTCAGCCCCGGCATCTGCCCAAACTGCCGCTCCAGCGGAGCCGTAACCGACGACGCCATCACCTGCGGTCCGCCGCCCGGATAGAACGTCAGCACCTGGATGATCGGGTAGTCCACCTCGGGCAGCGCAGACACCGGCAACTGCTGGTAGCCCACAAAGCCTGCCAGCAGAATCGCCGCCATCAGCAGCGATGTGGCGACCGGGCGAAGAATGAATGGCCGCGAAGGACTAAGGCTCACTTCTTTTCCCTCGCGCCGCCCGCATTATTCCCTTGCCCCGCCGCGCCCGCAGGCGCAAACACTCCGCCGGCCTGGGCGCTCTGTCCACCGCCCGTCGTGCTCGGCTGCCGCATGCTGGCCAGCACAATCTGCCCCGCCCGCAGCCTGTCCGCCCCGTCCACCACAACGTGCTGCCCGGCCGCCAGGCCCGCATCCACAACCGTCGTCTGGCCCTCGGCCAGCGCCACCTTCACCGGTTGAATCCGCGCCGTCGCCTTGCCCTTCGCGTCCGTATCCACCACCCAAACATACGAGCCCTGCAGCCCGCTCTGAATCGCCGCCGATGGCACCACCAGCGCATTCGGCCGGTCCTCCAGAACCAGGTGGATATTCACAAACTGATTCGGAAACAACGACGCATCCTTGTTGTCGAACACCGCCTTCAGCTTGTCCGTGCCCGTCGTCGTGTCAATCTGGTTGTCCGCCGTCAGCAGGTAGCCCGACGCCAGCTTCTGCGTGTCGCCTCGGTCATATGCGTCCACCGGCAGCCGACGCTCCGCAGCCAGCTTCTTCAGAACCTGCGGCAGCTCGTTCTCCGGCAGCGTAAAGTAAACCGCAATCGGCTGAAACTGGTTGATGATCACCAGGTTCGTCGTATTCGCCGTAATAATGTTCCCAGGGTCCACCAGCCGCAGCCCGATCCGTCCGTTGATCGGCGACTGGATCGAGCACCAGTCCAGTTGCAGTTGCGCCGTCTCAATCGCCGCCTTGTCCGATTCAATCGCGCCCAGGTACTGCCCCTGCGCGGCCTCATCCGTTTCCATCGTCTCTTTTGAGGCCACACCTGCTTCGTAGAGCGCCTTGTAGCGCGCATACTCCGCCTGCGCATTCTTCAGCAGTGCCTGGTCGTGAGCCAGCGTGCCCTTGGCCTGGTCCAGCGCTGCCTTGTACGGCCGCGGATCGATCACCATGATCGGTTCGCCCTGCTTTACCTGCTGCCCTTCCACAAACTTCACCGGCTCCAGCTCGCCGCTCACCCGCGCCTTCACCGTCACCGTCATATAGGGCGTCACCGTCCCCAGTGCCGTCAAAAATATCGGCGTCGGCTTCTGCTCCACGGCCGTCACCTGCACCGGCACCGGCCGCCCAATCAAGGCCGCTGCCTGGGCCGCGCTGTTGGCCGCCGTCTGCAACTGGTTCTGGTGGATCCGCCAAACCACAAATCCCACGGCGCACAAAAGCACCAGGTAAACAAGAATGCGAATCCACGACCGCTTGCGGGCCGGCTGCTGACCGCCCGCGTTGTCGGTGGATAAATGAGACACCGGAGTTCCTTCAAAGGCCATTGTGTCGATTCCCGTCGTTTTCAATTGTCTGCTTGCCCGCTGAGGGACAACCGTAAAGCCAGGACCTGAAAAGGTCGCACAGCCCGCCTACGCTTCTACGGACGTCCCGGTTGAGGCAAAGGTTTCGTCTGCCCGCCTGCTCCCCGGGGTTCTCCTGCAACCGCATGAGAACGGCTTTCCCCTCAATTAAAGGTCGCGTCCATTGTAAGCGAGCCAAGCCGCAACTGGGCACTTGGAGCCATGCGTGTCTGCCTGCCTTAGACGGCTCCCGCCCATGCGAGGATTACCCGCTTCGTTCCGTCCACGCTACGCCTTCGGCGCCCACCGATTCAATCCACAGGCCTTAAACCCGCTCCAACCCCATCAAACAGCAACCAGGCTCGTCCCACCTCGACGAATCTTTTCTCCCCCGCCCAACGTCATAAAGGTTACCGGCAGTTCCGTACGCTCCTCTGCCCCTTTGCGACCGGCCTGTTCGTCTAAAATGAGATTTTCTACTGTCCGTTGATTTGGTTTCCGTCGGTACTACCGCCGGAATCCGCAACCCGGCGAGTTGGCCCAGGCTGGATCGAGCGGCCCCTGCACGGCGCTGCACCATGCCAGGTCCGCTGCAACACCGCCCTCGGCCGGCTCAGGAGCGAGTACCTGCCTTATGTGGATTGTCCGGCTTGCGTTACGGCGGCCCTACACCTTCGTCGTTTTTGCGCTCTTGATCCTCATCCTTGGCGCATTCAGCATCCTCACGATGCCGACGGATATCTTTCCCAATATCGACATCCCCGTCGTTGCCGTCCTGTGGAACTACAACGGCCTCTCCGCACAGGAAATCTCCACTCGCTTCGTCACCAGCAGCGAACGCATCATGACCTCCACGGTCAACGACATCGAGCACATCGAGTCGCAGTCCTACAACGGCACCGGCATCATCAAAATCTTCTTCCAGCCCAACGTGAATGTCGCCAGTGCCGTCGCTGAGGTCACTGCCGTCAACCAGGTCGTCTTGCGTACCCTCCCGCAGGGCACCACCCCGCCCTTCATCATCCAGTACAACGCTTCCTCCGTCCCCGTCCTGCAACTCGGCCTCTCCGGACAGGGCTTGACTGAGCAGCAACTCAACGACATCGGCCAGAACAACATCCGCGTCCAGCTCGCCACCGTTGAAGGCGCTTACTCGCCCTTCCCCTACGGCGGCAAGCAACGCGCCGTCCAGGTTGACCTCAATCTCCAGGCCCTCCAGGCCAAGGGCCTCTCCCCGGCTGACGTCGTTACCGCCATCTCCGCGCAAAACATCGTCGCCCCTTCCGGCACCATCAAGATCGATCGCTACGAATATGCGGTTGAAACCAACTCCGCCCCTTCTCTCATCGCCGCACTCAACGACCTGCCCATCAAGGCCGTCAACGGAGCCGTCATCTATGTCCGCGACGTTGCCCACGTCCGCGACGGCAACGGCCCCCAAACCAACATCGTCCGCGTTGACGGCGCCCGCGGCGTCATGATGAGCATCATGAAAATTGGCTCCGCCTCCACCCTCGACATCATCGCCGGTGTCCAGAAAAAACTCATTGACATCAAGGGGCAGCTCCCTCCCCAGCTTCAGATCCGTTCCCTCGCCGATCAGTCCATCTTCGTCCGCGGAGCCATCGACGGCGTCGTCCGCGAGGCCGTCATCGCTGCCTGCCTCACCGCCATCATGATCCTCGTCTTCCTCGGCAGTTGGCGCTCCACCGTCATCATCGCCGTCTCCATCCCGCTCTCCATCCTCTGCTCGCTCTCCGTCCTCGCCATGCTCCACGAAACCATCAACATCATGACCCTCGGCGGTTTTGCCCTCGCCGTCGGCATCCTTGTTGACGACGCCACCGTGGCCATTGAAAACATCAACCGCAACCTCGAGTCAGGCAAGGAACTCGAGCAGTCCATCCTCGACGGCTCCGCCCAAATCGCCATCCCCGCCTTCGTCTCCACCATCTCCATCTGCATCGTCTTCGTCCCCATGTTCTTCCTCAGCGGCGTGGCCAAGTACCTCTTCGTTCCCATGGCTGAGGCCGTCGTCTTCGCCATGCTGGCCAGCTACCTGCTCTCCCGCACCCTCGTCCCCACCATGGCCAAATACCTGCTCCAGGAGCACGACGACGCTGACAGCGCCCGCAAAAGCGCCAGCCGCAATCCCTTCGTCCGCTTCCAGCACGCCTTCGAGCAGAGCTTCGAGCTCTTCCGCCGCGCCTACCTCCGCCTGCTCACCCTCTGCGTTGACCACGCCGTCGTCTTCCTCATCCTCTTCCTCGTCTTCTCACTCGGCTCCATCGGCATCCTCGCTCCCTGGCTCGGCCAGGACTTCTTCCCCGCCGTCGACTCCGGCCAATTCAAAATCCACGTCCGCGCTCGCACCGGAACCCGCATCGAAGAGACCGCCCTGCTCTGCGACCACGTCGACTCCACCATCCGAGAAAACATCCCCGCCCATGAAGTCGTCACCATCGTCGATAACATCGGCCTGCCCTACTCTTCCCTCAATCTCACTTACTCCACCTCGGCCCCCGTCGGCCCTTCCGACGCCGATATCCAGGTCCAGCTAAGCCCCGACCACCATCCCACCGAAGCCTACGTCGAGCGCCTCCGTGATGTCCTCAACCGTCAATACCCCGACGTCATCTTCTACGTCCTCCCCGTTGACATCGTCACCCAGATCCTCAACTTCGGCCTCTCCGCCCCCATCGATATCCAGATCGTCGGCCCTGACCTGTACGGCAACCGCGCCCTCGCCGAGCGCATCGCCAATGAGATTCGCTACATCCCCGGCGCTGCCGACGTCCGCATCCAGCAGCCCTTCAACTATCCCAAGTTCGACGTCGCCGTTGACCGCACCCGTGCCCAGTCCGTCGGCCTCACCCAGAAAGATGTCGCCACCAGCCTCCTCGTCGCCCTCAGCGGCAGCTTCCAGTCCAACCCCAACTTCTACCTCGACCCAAGAAACGGCGTCACCTACAGCGTCGCCATCCAGGCGCCCCAATACGGCCTTGACTCCGTAGCCTCGCTCAAAAGCCTCCCCGTCACCGGCGCGGCCCAGTCCCAGCAGGCCAATCCCGGCGCCACCGGTGCTCCCGGCGCCGCACATCCCGTCCAGGTCCTCGGCAACATGGCCTCCATCACGCCCGGCGCAGAACTCGGCACCATCAGCCATTACGACGTCCAGCCCGTCATCGATGTCTACTCCAACGTCGCCGGCGCTGACCTCGGCTCCGTCACCCGCTCCGTCGAGTCCGTCATCGAACGCCACGAGAAAAACCACGACCTGCCCCGCGGCTCTCACTTTGACCTCCGCGGCCAGAGCGAAACCATGAAGAAGTCCTACACCGGCCTCCTCGGTGGTCTTGCCTTCTCCGTCCTCCTCGTCTATCTCCTCATCGTCGTCAACTTCCAGTCCTGGCTCGATCCCTTCGTCATCATCTCCGCCCTTCCCTCGGCCCTGGCCGGCATCGTCTGGTTCCTCTTCCTCACCAACACCCGCCTTAGCGTCCCCGCCCTCACCGGCGCCATCATGTGCATGGGCGTAGCCACCGCCAATTCCATCCTCGTCGTCAGCTTTGCCCGCGAGCAGCTTGAAATCCTCGTCGGTGACGCACGCCGCGCCGCCCTCAACGCTGGCTTTGTCCGTCTCCGCCCCGTCCTCATGACCGCCCTCGCCATGATCATCGGCATGGTCCCCATGGCCCTCGGCCTCGGCGACGGCGGTGAGCAGAACGCCCCCCTCGGCCGCGCCGTCATCGGCGGCCTCCTGTTGGCCACCGTGGCCACCCTCTTCTTCGTCCCTGCCTTCTTCGCTGTCGTCCACGGCCGCATCGAGCGCCATCGCAAACTCGCCCGCGGCGTCGCCAGGGCCGGAACATTTGACGAGTTCGACGAGATTCCGCAGTAACTGAATTCGGAGTACATCCATCATGCCTGACCCACACAATCCGAACGCTCCCGCCGCTCATAACCACGAGTCCGCTCCTGAGCAGGCAGCCATCTCCCCGCGCCTCGCCCTTCTGGGCATTACCGTGGTCGTCGTGGCCACGGTCCTGCTGGCAGCCTTCGGCATCCTGCGCCGCTCTCATGAGGCCACCGTTCTCGCCGAGCGCACCAATCAGCTCGCCGCTCCCTCCGTCATTGCCGCCGCTCCCAAACCCGGTGCCCCCGTTGACAACTTCGTCCTCCCCGGCAACGTCACCGCCTATACTGATTCGCCCATCTACGCCCGTACCTCCGGCTACCTCACCCGCTGGTACTTCGACATCGGCGCAAAAGTAAAAAAAGGCGCACTCCTCGCTGAAATCTCCACCCCTGAGATCGATCAGCAACTCGCCCAGGCCCAGGCCGACCTCGCCACCGCCCAGGCCAACGCCAACAACGCGCGCATCCAGGCTGACCGTTACTCCGGCCTCGTCAAATCCAACGCCGTCTCCCGTCAGGACACTGACACCTTCGTCAACCTCGCCGCCTCCACCGCCGCCCAGGTCCGCTCCGCCCAGGCCAACGTCCAGCGCCTCCGCGACCTCCAGTCTTTTGAAAAGGTCTACGCCCCCTTTGACGGCGTCGTCACCGCCCGCAACATCGATACCGGCCAGCTCATCGATCCCGGCGCGGCCAAAGAGCTCTTCCGCCTCCAGGCAATCCAGACTCTCCGCGTCTACGCCAACCTGCCTGAGTTCTATTCGCAGTCCGTCAAGCACGGCGACAAGATCGATCTCACCTTCGCCGAGCATCCCGGCAAAACCTTCCCCGGCACGCTCGTCCGCACCGCTGACGCCATTGATCCCGCCAGCCGCACCCTCCTCGTTGAAATCGACGTCAACAACCGCGCCGGCGACCTCATGCCCGGCTCTCTCGCCCAGGTCCACTTCAAAACGCCCCCCGCCAGCCCCACCTTCGTCGTACCCGTCTCCGCCCTCATCTTCCGCAAAGAAGGCCTCCGCATCGCCACCGTCGTCAACGGCGATCAGGCCCATCTCACCGCCGTCGCCATCGGTGAAGACGACGGCGCCAACGTCCAGATCGTCACCGGCCTCTCCGCTGCCGACCGCGTCATCCAGGACCCTCCCGACTCCCTCATCGAAGGCGAAAAAGTCTTCGTAGTCCCCGCCACCCACACCGATTCGGGAGGCAAGTAACCATGCCCGCCCCCCCACAAGTCTCGGGTGCCCCATCCATGGCGCAGCTTCATCGCGCCATGGGTGGGAAACCACAACCCTCCATCGGCCACCCGCCAACCCACCACCAAAGCCGAGTGCCCCATCCATTCGCAGTTTCATCGCGAATGGGTGGGAAACCACAACCCTCCACCCTCCTTGCCGCCGCAGCCCTCACCGCCCTCCTCACCCTCACTGCCTGCGCTCCCGTAGGCCCCAACTACAACCGCCCCGCCACCACCGCCCCGCCCATCTACAAAGAATCCGGCGCAGCCGCCGTCACGCCCCCCCCTGGCTCCTGGCAGCCCGCCTCCCCCTCTGACGGCCTCCTCCGCGGCAAATGGTGGGAGATCTACCAGGACCCCCAGCTCAACCGTCTTGAAGACCTCGTCGCCCCCAACAACCAGAACCTCCGTGCCGCCCTCGAAGCCTACCTCGCCGCCCACGACCAGATCCGCGTCGCCCGTGCCGGCCTCTATCCCGCCCTCTCTGCCGGCCCCTCCCTCGCCCGCAACTCAGTCGCCATCAACGGCCCCTCCTACAATCCCACCAAGTCCAACACCTACGGCGATTTCCAGCTGGAAGGCCAGGTCGCATGGGAGCCCGATTTCTGGGGACGCATCCGCCGCACCGTCGAAGCCGCCCGTGAATCCGCCCAGGCCAGCGCCGCCGACCTCGCCACCCTCGACCTCGCCCTCCACGCCGAACTAGCCCAGGACTACTTCGAGCTCCGCGGCCTCGACGCCCAGAGCCACCTCCTCCAGTCCACAGTCGCCGACTACGAGCGCCAGCTCTCCCTCACCCAGCAGCGTCTCGACGGCGGCATCGGCACGGAGGCCGACGCTGCCCAGGCCCGCACCCAGCTTGAAACCGTCCGTGCCCAGCTCATTGACATCGATGAAGCCCGCGCCCAATACGAGCACGCCCTGGCCACCCTCGCCAACCTCCAGGCCCGCGACCTCACCCTCGCCCCCGCGCCTCTCGATCTCGCTTTGCCGTCTGTCCCCACCGGCCTTCCCTCGCAACTCATCGAGCGCCGCCCAGACATTGCCGCCGCCGAGCGCCGCGTCGTCGCCGCCAACACCCAAATCGGCATCGCCGTCAGCGCCTATTACCCCACCATCACCCTCGGCACAGCTGGCGGCTTTGAGAGCCTCCAGCTCGGCACATGGATTCAGGGCCCCAGCGCCCTCTGGTCCCTCGGCGCGCAGGCCGCCCAGCTCCTCTTTGACGCTGGCCGCCGCCACGCCCTCACTGATCAGGCTCGCCACAGCTACGAGTCCGAGGCAGCCTCCTACAAAGCCACCGTCCTCGCCGCATTCAACGAGGTCGAAGACAAGCTCTCCGATCTTCGCGTCCTTGAGCAGGAGTCTGCCGCTGAGCGCAACGCCATCGCCGCCGCCCAGCACTCCCTTGACATCGCCAACCAGCGCTATCAGGGCGGAGCCGCCAGCTACCTTGAAGTCCTCACCGCCGAGAGCGCCCTGCTCGCCAACCAGCGCACTGCCACTGACCTCAACACCCGCCAGTTCGCCGCTTCGGTCCAGCTCATCCGAGCCCTCGGCGGCGGCTGGGACATATCCCAGTTGCCGAAATAGTGAACCATTGGGAATAGGAAACGGAAAATAGGGACGGCGTGCCCAACCCCTAGTTTCCGCCCCCTGCATCCACCTCATCCTGTCGAATATGCCCAAACGCCGCCAGCGGAACCTCTGTCAGCGGCAGCCCCGGCCCCTCCCACATCACCCGCGGCACACCCTGGCTCGCTGTGTGCAAACCCTCCAGATGAAACGCATGCTTCCCCGCCCGCAGCCCCAGTGAGCCCCGATCGAACCGCACCGCATTCCCCGGAGACCCGCAAACCTGCGCAAAAGGCGGCCCCGTCTTCGCCACCTCCACCCCGTCAATCACCAGCCGCGCCCCGTCCCGCGCCAGCAGGTCAAAGCTGTACCCCCCATCCGCCGGGATATCGATCAGCCCATCCCACGCCGCCGCATACTGCTTGAACCCATGCGCGTCCGCATAAATCCCATGCGACTCGCCGCTGAACACCTTCGTTTGCTTTGTCAGGTCCGGCAGCATTGTCCACGTCCCCGGATACACTGCCCAGTTCAGCCCTTGCGGCGCAGGCCCATCCGCCGCCAGCGCATCGTGCCACGCACCCACCGCCACCACGCCTTGCCCTGCCCAGTCCTGTCGTCCCGCTTCGTCTGTCACGTGCAGCAGAACCCTGAACCGCCCCGATCCATCCAGTTCCGTCCCCTCGGCATCAGCGAACTTGTGCCGCACCTTGCGCCCGTGCGCCTCGGTCCCATCGCCAAACAACCACGTATAGCTCCCGCCCTTCACCGCCTCCGCCGTGAATGTCACATTCTGCTTTGGCCCTAACACCGGCGGATCCACCGTGAACGTCGCAACCGGCCCATGGCTTTCTGCAAAGTGAATCGCCTCCGCACCATTCGTCACCGTTACCGGCACATCCGCATCCGTCGCCGCCCGCCTCTGCCCATACTTCACGTTGTCCAGCGCCATGCCGTTCACCGGCCCGGTAATCGTTGACTCCGCCAGCGGCGGCTGGTCCAGCGCCCAGATGTTCCGGAACGTGAATCCGTGCAGCGCCGGCTCTTCCCGCTCAATCTGCACCAGCGAATACCAGTTGTCCACCACCAGATTCTCAAACGTGTAGTTCGAGTGGTCGCCCTTCGCGCCATTCGCGCCCCAGAACCCCAGCAGCCCGAACGTCTGTCCGCACGCCCCAATGCCGCCATGCAGAATGTCTGAGTCCTTCAGCGTAAAATTCCGCGAGTTGAATACCTTCCGCGGCCACCCCGACCGCACAATGTTCGAGATGCTGGTTGAAACCACGCTGTGCTCAATCGTGATGTCGCCCACGTCCTGGCCCGGCCGCAGCATATCCGCATCCGTGTACCCGTCCCAGTTGCCCTCCATCGCAAACACATCATCGGACGCCCGCAAGAACGCGTCGCGGACGACCGTTTGCCCTCCGCCCAGCCAGTCCATCCCGTCCTGGTTCGCGTTCCCTGGGTTCCCGCCAATCACCCGCAGATCCTCATACGTGAACCCCGTCGAATCCTTCATCTGGATTGACCACGTTCGCGCCCGAACAATGCACGTCAGCCCGCCGATCTCCACCTTGTGCGCATCCAGCGCCCCAATGCAGTGCCAATCCGGCTTCTGCATCCAGCCTTCGTCGGCGTCCCGAGCCTGCGTGCCCTCATACACAATCGTCCCCCGCCCCAGCACCTTCACGTTCTCAACCTTCCACAGGTTCAGGCTGCCCAACACAAACGCCCCCGGCGCAAGGTAGATCGTCTCCCCGCTCTTCGGATTCAGGCTCTCGCGATGCAGTCCCGCTGGCACAATCCGAACATTCGGCCCAGCCGCCGGCGGTGGCGCGGCAGGTTTGCCGGCAAATAAGAACAGCATCACCGCCCGGTTCAGAAAATCCCCCGGCCGCGAAATCGAGAGCTTCGCCGGCCCCGCCAGCCTGAAGCGGATCGTCTGCCCGTCCCGCGTCGGCCGAAGCCCCAATCGCCACGGCTGAATATCCACGCCCCCATCCCAGAACCCCTTCTCCGCGGCGGTAATCTCTACCTCCACCGGTCCCGTCACATCAAAGCTCACCCACTCATAATTCGTCGCCGCGTGCGCCACATCCACAGCCTGCCCGTTCACCCTCACCGTGAACGCTGTTGACCGCATCTCCGCCGGAACCGGCGCCGCCTGCACCCGCGTAGCTGCGTGCCCGCTGACGGGCAGAACGAGAAACAACAAAAGCAGTGAACGATAACCCGGCAAATTACGAGACCCCTGAAGAAGAGTGGGAACCAAACCAATGTAGCACCGGCCCGGCCCCACCCGCCCTGAAGCCGCGCCTGCATCGCTGCGCGATCAGTCCGCCACTGCCTCAGTTCACGGCCAGCGAAAGCCCTGCCGTCAGCGCCCAGCCGTTGGTCTTGCCCGTGAAGCTCGCCGTGAGCGCATGGGCTCCGTGGGCCAGCTTGGCCAGGCACCCAAAGCTCATTTGCGTCGTCTGGCTGGCTGTGCAAAGCTGGGTCGCGCCGTCGGCAATCGTCCAGCTCCCGGCCACATTCGCCGCTCCCGGTGCGGTCAGAGTCGCCGTTAGTTGAATGCTCTGCCCGGCCTTCGGAGCGCTCACGCTTGTGCCAAGCGCCAGCATTGGCTGCGTAATTGTGTAGTTGGCTGAAGCCACGGACGAGTTCAAATAGCCGCTCGCCACGGCCATCGCCTCAATCGTCGTGTTCCCGCTCACCGCAATTGCCCCGCTGTATCTCGCCGAGGCCGTGGTCGGCGCAGATCCGTTCACCGTGTAATAAATCGTCGCCCCTGGCGTCGCGCTAGTCAGCGTCACACTCTGCGTACCTGTGTAGGTGCCTCCCGCGGGCGAAAACATCGGCGTTCCCGCCGGCGTCTCAATCACATAAGCTGCCTGCGCAACCGACGAATTCGTAAACCCGCTCGCCACCGCAATCGCTGAAATCGTCATGGAGCTCTTCACCGGAATCGCTGCCGAATATAAGCTCGACTTCACCGTCGGCGCTGACCCATCCAGCGTGTAATAAATCTGTGCCGCCGGCGTACTGCTCGTCAGCGTGACTGACTGCGCCGTTGTATAACTGCCGGCCGCGGGCGAGAAAACCGGCGCAACCGCCGTCGTCGCTAATCCCGTAAATGCATACGGCGCTGAAGTCGCCCCCGCATAGTTCCCATCGCCCGCATAGCTCACCGTCAGGTCCACCGTCCCCGCTGTCGGCAGCGCAATCCCCTTCAGCACAGCCCCCTGAATGCGCCCATTCTCCAGCACATACAGCGCGCTCGACCCATACAGCACCGAGACAATCTCCGGCGTTCCATCGGCGTTCAAATCCGCAATCAAACTCGCCGCCGGCTCTGATCCGGTCGTCGTCGTATAGCCGGGCATGGGCAAAAACGTCCCGTCCCCGTTGCCTTCAAACAGGCTCAACCCGTTGCCCTTCAGGTCCGTCACCACCAGGTCCGGAATCCCATCCTGGTTCAGATCCCCCAGCGTCACCGCAATCGGTCCATTCCCGGCGCCATACAGCTCAATCGGCAAAAACGTCCCGTCGCCATTGCCCAGCAGCACCCCCACCGCGTTCGCCCCATAGCAGGCAACCACCAGGTCAAGATTTCCATCGCCATCCAGGTCGGCCACTGCGACAGATTCCGGCGCTGTTCCGCTGCCCGTCGCCAACGCGCTGTAGGTTTCGAAGGCGCCTGTGCCGTCACCCAGGCTGATGTCCACCGTCCCCGCCGCGGTCGTTACCGCAAGGTCAATGTTTCTGTCGTTGTTAAAATCTCCCGCCGCAATCCACGTTGGCCCCTGGCTCGACCCCAGCAGTTTGTAGTGCTGGAACGTTCCATCCCCGTTTCCCAGCAGCACGCTTGCGCCGATTGTGTAGTTAGCTGTGGCAATGTCGAGCCGCCCATCGTGGTTGAAGTCGGCAACCACCAGGCCGACGGGATAGTAGAGTGCCGAGCCCGCCGTCGCAACCGTGTGCTCGGGTTGAAACGTTCCATCCCCGTTGCCCAGCAGAATCGCCACCGCTGCCGTATTGCCCAGAGCCACGGCCAGATCCAGCTTTCCGTCGCCGTTCAAGTCGCCCACGGCCACGGCCAGCGGCTGAGCGCCGGGCCCAGCGGAGGAGCTCACCGCCGCTGCAAAGGTCCCGTCCCCTTTGCCCAGAAACACCGCCACCACCCCGGTCGCCGAGTCCGGAACCACCAGGTCCGGAATCCCGTCGCCGTTGAAGTCGCCAATCGCCAGATCGTTCGGTCCGCTTTTGGCCCCCGTCGTAATCAGTCCAAACGGCTGATAGCCGCCCAGTTCCGTTGTCCTCAGCGGCACGCTGCCCAGTTGCGCCTTGCCGCTCGCATTCGCAAACACCAGGCTCCCCGTCGCCGCCATCGACGCATGACTCGCCAGCGATGCGCCCAGCGCATAGCTCCCCTTGCTGCCCGTCACGTTGGTCAGCGTAGCCTTTGTCGTATAGTTCGAATCTCCCTCAACCGTCAGGCTCTGTGGCGCCGAGGCCGAAGCCGCATAAGGCGTGGTGCCCTGAAACTGCGCTTCAATCGAATAGCTGCCCACCGGCAGCAGCAGCGTCCTCGCCGCCGCTCCCTGCGCATTCAGTACCGCGGACCCAAACAGGGCAGGCCCTGCACAAACAGCGAACGCCGCATTGCAGAACTGCACGATCCCCGGCGTCACCGCCGTTGCGCCCGCGCTCACATGCGCCGTCAGCATGACGGCTGTTCCCGCGCCCACCGTTGACGCTGACATCGTCACCGTCGTCACCGTGGCGCCGTTGCCTGAGCCCTCGGCCCGCAAGTGCTTCTTCGCCGCAATGGGTTCGGGGAGCGCCCGCACTTCAGGCGCGGCAAACTCAGCCATGCCGCGGGCAGTGAGGCCGCAGCACAAAACTCCAACCAGCATGATCAACCGGGAAAACAGCCAGGGCGTTCTGAAGCAACTCCAGCGCATGGTGCAGAACGAGCCTCTTCACGCAGTCTAAGAGACGCTGCTCGCGCAACTTGAGATCAAAACCGGAAACTCCGCAACCCTGCGCGCAGTTTGGGAATGAAGAAACTCCCATCCCAAAAAGAATTCCCTGCCTCAGATCCCTTCACCCCTCAGATTCCCTCACCCATCGATACATACTGACGCAGCCGCTCCAGCTTCACGCGATACGCTTCCCGCTCCGCGGCTTCGGCCGCAAACGGCTCCGCCACCCGCGGTTCGCCGCCCAGTCGCGTCTCCAGCTCTTCCACGCGGCCGGCCAGCGCAATCAACGCATCGCTCAGCGGATCTTTTATGTCGTGGGGATCGGTAATCAGAACCCGCTGCCCGTTGCGGTACACAATGTGCGCCGGAACGCCCACCACCGTCGAGTTCGGCGGAACGTCCGACAGCACCACCGACCCCGCGCCTACCCGCGAGTTCTCGCCCACTGTGATGTCGCCCAGCACATTCGCGTTGTTGCCGATAAACACGCCGTCGCATACGGTCGGGTGCCGCTTTCCATGGCCCTTGCCGGTGCCGCCCAGCGTTACGCCCTGGTAGATGGTTACGTCGCTGCCCACAATCGCGGTTTCGCCAATCACCACGCCGGTGGCGTGATCGATAAAGAGCCGCCGCCCCAGCAATGCGCCGGGATGGATATCGACGCCCGTGAAAAAACGTCCCGCCTGCGACACCAGCCGCGCGATAAGCCGCAGCCGCGCCCGCCAAAGTTTGTGCGCAACGCGGTGAATCCACACCGCCCAAAGCCCCGGATAACACAGCAGGACCTCGAGCCAGGTGCGGGCAGCGGGGTCGCGCTCGAGCACTGAATTCACATCTTCGCGTATCCGTTCAAACATAAGCCAGGTCTTTCCAGCCACCGGTAGCTAGCGAGGTGTCCAAACAAGTCAAAGCATAATTCTCGCCGTCATCCTGAGCGAACGGGGCCCCAGGCGTTTTTCCGCTCCGGGGTCCCCACGGACAGGCGGGTACCGGGGCACCCTCTGGGTCGGGGTGGTCCGTGGGGTGGATGTCTCGCTTTTGAGACCCGGGGTCTCTCGAATTCATTCAGCTTCGCGCCCCGCCCCGCCTGTCTACAGCGTAACCGCCTGCGTCTCCGTCGCCAGAGCTTGCTGACGCAGCGACTCAAACAGCACGCTCGAAAGATACCGCTCCCCGAAGCTCGGCAGAATCGCAACAATCAGCTTGCCCGTATTCTCGGGCCGTGCGGCCACCTTCAGCGCCGCCGCCACCGCCGCGCCTGAGCTGATGCCCACAAACAGGCCTTCTTCCAGTGGCAGCCGCCGCGCCGTCGCAATCGACTCGTCGTTGGTCACCTGGATGATCTCGTCAATCAGGCCCGTATCCAGCACGCCCGGCACAAACCCCGCGCCGATGCCCTGGATCTTGTGCGGCCCCGGCTTGCCGCCGGAGAGAACCGGACTGTCCGTCGGCTCCACCGCAATCGTCTTGAATCCCGGCTTGCGCTCCTTGATGTACCGCGAAACGCCGGTCAGTGTGCCGCCCGTGCCCACGCCGCTGATCAGAATGTCCGCCTGGCCGTCGGTATCGTTCCAGATCTCCGGCCCGGTCGTCGCATAGTGAACCGCCGGGTTCGCCGGGTTGTCAAACTGCTGCAGGATGTAGCCGTTCGGTGTCTTGGCCAGAATCTCGTTGGCCTTGGCGATCGCGCCCTTCATTCCGTTCGGCCCCGGCGTCAGCACAATCTCCGCGCCAAATGCCAGCAGCAGCACCCGCCGCTCCAGGCTCATCGTCTCCGGCATCGTCAGGATCAGCTTGTAGCCCTTCACCGCCGCGATAAACGCCAGCGCAATCCCGGTATTGCCGCTCGTCGGTTCAATCAACACCGTCTCGCCCGGCTTGATCTTGCCGTCCTTCTCGGCCGCCTCAATCAGCGCCAGGCCAATGCGGTCTTTCACGCTCGACAGCGGATTTTGGCTCTCCAGCTTGACCACAATGGTTGCCGGCAGCCCGGCCGCGATCCGGTTCAACCGCACCAGCGGGGTGCGGCCAATCAATTCCGTTACACTGTTGGCAATGTGCGCCATGATGTTCTCCTCATTCCGGGATACGCTCCCAGGGCTCTCGTTGAAGGTCTTGTTTTTTGGGGGGTGATGAACGCGCTGTCAGGCGGAAATGTTCGCGCGCGAAGAGGGCGCACGTCTGCATCGAGGCTGGCACCAGGACGGTGTTAGCGACATCGACGCATGCTGATAGCCTATCCCCAAAGTGCAACTTGTTGCAAGCAAAACATCCACGAGGCCGCCGCCGGCGCTTTCCAGCGCGGCTCAATCGCCGCTAACCCGGCACTTCCTCAAAGCCGCTCCGCAGCCGCTTCCACGTCGTCGCCAGATCCTCCGGCAACACCCGCGTCTCGGCCACCGTCGTCATAAAGTTGGTATCGCCCAACCAGCGCGGCATGCCATGCAGATGCAGATGCCCGGCCACGCCAGCGCCCGCCGCCTGTCCCACATTCATCCCAAAATTGAACCCATGCGGACGGTAGAGCCGCTCCAGCACGCGCTCGGTCCGTTGCGCCAGATCCATCAACTCGTGCGCGGCCTCTGCCGGCAGCGCCGCCAGCCGGTCAAGGTGCGCATACGGCATCACCATCACGTGGCCTGACGTGTAAGGAAACGCGTTCAGGCAAACAAAGCAGTGGTGCCCCCGCACCACCAGCCCTCCCGCTGCCTCGGCCACTTCAGCCGGCATCCCCTCGCGAATCGCAAAGTCCATCGATGCCAGCAGGTTGCAGAACACGCAGTCCAGATCACCCGGCCACGCCGCCAGGCTCGCCGGAACCCCCGCACGCGCCTTCCCGTCCGCCGTCGTGACGTAGCTGTAGCGCCAGGGAGTCCAGAGAATGTCCATGTCTGCAAAATCCCGTTCGCCTCAGTATAGAGTCCCGCCCGGCCTCGCCTCTGCCCCCAACCCCTCCGGCCTTATGTCAAAAGCCGGTCAATCGGTTTTGCCCCCAATTCGCCGCCACCCGTCCCGCGCCTACCCCTAAGTCCATTCAATCCCGCGCCCCCGGTTCGTTTTCCCTCGACCGCGGCGCGTTTCCGCCCGCTGCGCCCAACCCGTTGCGTTGACGGGGCAAAGCTCAGGTTGCTACACTCGTGAGCGTAGCTTGCTGCGCCGATTCCAGTTGCAAGCTGCGGCCGCCCTCCAGCGAGCCATTGCCTGCCGGGTGTTTCCCGTAGGAGATCCGATCCAGTCCTTGCCGCTTTTTCCGGCAGGCGGGTCTGTCCCTCGCGAAGACTCTCTGACACAAGCAGCGGTTTACCGGCAGGGATTTGGTCTCCGGCTTACCTCGTTGACGGCAATCGCAGCGCAGGCGCCAACCCCAGCGGCATTCAGTATGCGTCGCGGGGAGCAAGGAATCGCGGAGCTCGCACCCATGGCAAACGTCCTCAATCCCGAAACCGAGAGTATAACCCTGAACACCGAATTGGAAACCCCAACCCTCGAGCCTGCGACGGAGCTTGTCCAGCCGTCGTCTGAATCCACGTCCAACACCGAAATCGCCGAAGTCGTCGCTACTCCCGCGCTGGACGCCGATGCCCCAACCACAGAGCCTGTCGCTCAGGTCCTGTCCCCTGCCGAACCCGAAATTCCGGCCGCCCAGCCCGCCGCATCCGTTGCCGCTGAAGTGGCCCCACCGCAGGTGGCCGCAGCCCACCACGAACATGGACTCGAATCCATGGACGACTTCTCCGCCGCACTCGAAGCTTTTGAACGGGAACAGGCTGCCGAAGCAGCCGCCGTTGAAGCCTACGGCGACAAGCTCGTCACCGGCACGGTCATCAAGCAGACTGAAAAACATCTCGTCGTCGATGTCGGCCTCAAGTCAGAGGGCCTCGTGCCCCTCGAGCAGGTCCAGGACCACACCGGCGCCGTCAAGTTCCAGCCCGGCGACGTCATTGATGTCGTCATCGAGCGCGAAGAGCCCGAAGGCGGCTACCTCGTCAGCTACGAGCGCGCCCAGCGCCTCCGCGTGTGGGACACAATCGAGAAGGCTGCCAATGACAAGACCCCCGTCATCGGAACGGTCGTCAGCCGCGTCAAGGGCGGCCTCACCGTTGACATCGGCCTCAAGGCATTCCTGCCCGGCTCCCAGCTTGAGATTCGCCCCGTCCGCAATCTCGACGGCTATCTCGGCCAGCAAATTGAAGTCCGCGTCATCAAGCTCAACAAAAAACGCGGCAATGTCGTTGTCAGCCGCAAAGAGATCCTCGAGGAAGAGCAGAACGCCAAGCGTTCCACCACCCTCGAGCAGTTGGGCGAAGACGCCATCCTTACCGGCACCGTCAAAAACCTCACTGACTACGGCGCGTTCGTCGACCTCGGCGGCATTGACGGCCTGCTCCACATCACCGACATGAGCTGGGGACGCCTCACCCATCCCCGCGATCTGGTCAACGTCGGCGACGAGATCCAGGTCAAGGTCCTCAAGTTCGACAAGGATAAGCAGCGCGTCTCCCTCGGCTTCAAGCAGTTGACGCCCGATCCCTGGCTCGACGCCACCGAGCGGTATCCGGTCGGCGCCCACGTCAAGGGCCGCGTCCTCTCCGTCACCGATTACGGTGCGTTTGTCGAGCTCGAGCAGGGAATCGAAGGCCTCGTCCATCTCTCTGAGATGACCTGGTCCAAGCGCCTCAAGCACCCCTCCAAGCTGGTCAAGCCCGGCGACGAGGTCGAGACGGTTGTCCTCAGCGTCAACCCCTCTGACCGCCGCATCTCGCTCGGCATGAAGCAGCTGATGGACAACCCCTGGGAGAACCTCACCGAGCGTTATCCCGCCGGAACCATTGTCGAGGGCCGCGTCCGCAACCTCACTGACTTTGGCGCCTTCATTGAAATTGAAGACGGCATCGACGGCCTGGTTCACGTCTCCAACCTCAGCTGGACCAAGCGCGTCAAGCATCCCTCTGAGGTCGTCAAGAAGGGCGAAAAGGTCAAGGCCGTCGTTCTCGGTGTCGAGCCGCAGAACCGCCGCCTCTCGCTGGGCATCAAGCAGCTGCAGCCCGATGTCTGGGAGAGCTTCTTCGCTACCCATCGCGTCGGCGACGTCGTCCACGGCAAGGTCCTGCGCACCGCGCAGTTCGGCGCCTTCGTCGAGATCGCCGAAGGTGTCGAAGGTCTTTGCCACATCTCCGAGGCCGGCGACGATGCCTCCGGTGCCTCCAAGCTTGAGACCGGTCTTGAGCATGAGTTCAAGATCATCAAGATCAACGTCGAGGAGAAGAAGGTAGGCTTGAGCCTGCGCGCTATTGGCCAGGAGGCCAGCCGCGCCCAGGTCGAAAGCTACAAGGCGGATACTCACAAGCATCCCGTCTCCAGCTCCACCACGACCCTTGGCGACCTCATCAACTGGAAGAGCGAGCGCTAACCCCGCCTCATCCACCGCGTCACAAACGGCCACCCTACGGGGTGGCCGTTGCACTTTTAGCAGGAGAGAAGATATGGGTGCCCCAGGTCTGGATCTTCAAACCTGGGATACCACAGACGAAGGTTCTCCCCGCCGAAGGCAGTTGGCCTCACCGCAGGTGGCCGTGTGCCCCAGGTCTGGATTCTCAGACCTGGGATACCACAAATCTCAATCGCCCACCCGCCGACCCGCCACCAATCTCCCCTGAACCTCTGACATCCTGAGCGACCGAAGCATAGCGAAGGGAGTCGAAGGATCTGCATTTGCTCTTCGTCCCACCCAACACGATCTCCACCGCACCGTCCAGCGAAAAAGGTGGTCGCTCCCACCACTCAAACGGTATATTGATTCGGTACCTCGAAATCCAAACCAAGGTTCCCCGTTCGCACGTTTGGATCAGGTCGCAACACATTGAATCTTTGAGCGCGGACTCATCGCCGCGCAACATTCCCAATCGATGCCTTGGAGCGTTTCCAGATGCTGCAAATCAACCCCATCCGAAAGGTCTACGACGTCTGCATCATCGGTTCCGGCGCAGGTGGCGGAACCGCCGCCAAGGTGCTCACCGAGGGTGGACTCAACGTCGTCATGCTTGAGGCAGGCCCCCGCCTCAACCCTGACAAGGACTTCAAAGAGCATGTCTGGCCTTACCAGCTCGCCCATCGCGGCGCGGGCGTCGCCGCCAAAGGCCGCCTCGAGTTCAACAACGAGTTCCTTGCCCCCAACGGCTTCTGGGAGATTGAAGGCGAGCCTTACACCACCGCCCCCGGCACCAAGTTCCGCTGGTTCCGCTCCCGCATTGAGGGCGGACGCACCAACCACTATGGCCGCATCTCTCTCCGCTTCGGCCCCGCCGACTTCAAGGCCCGCTCCCTTGACGGCATGGGCGACGACTGGCCCATCGCTTACGAAGAGCTGGCCCCCTACTACGACAAGGTCGAGTCCTTCATCGGTGTCTACGGAACCAAAGAAAACTTCCCCAACGCCCCCGACGGCATCTTCCAGCCGCCGCCCCATCCCCGCTGCACTGAGACCCTCATCAAGAAGGCCTGCGACCATCTCAACATCGCCTGCATCCCCGCGCGCATGGCCATTCTCACCCAGCCCCTCAACGGCCGCGATGCCTGCCACTACTGCGCTCAATGCGGCCGCGGATGCAAGTCCGCCTCCAACTTCAGCTCCAGCCAGGTCATGATTCCCCCCGCCACCGCCACCGGCCGCTTCACCATGATCGCCAACGCCATGGCCCGCGAACTCGTCGTCGACAAAACCGGCAAGGTCGAATCCGTCTCTTACATCGACAAGAGCACCGGCACGGAACAGCGTGTCTACGCTCGCGCCTTCGTCGTTGCCGCCAGCGCCTGCGAGTCCGCCCGTCTGCTGCTCAACTCGCGCTCCTCGCTCTTTCCCAACGGCCTCGCCAACTCCTCCGGCGTCGTCGGCCGTTACCTTACTGACTCGGTCGGCAGCGATCTCGCCGGATACTTCCCCCAACTGGAGAACTTTCCCATCCACAACCACGACGGCGCTGGCGGCATGCACATGTACATGCCCTGGTGGCTCTTCGGCAAAAAGAACGACTTCCTTCGCGGCTATCACATCGAGTTTGGCGGCGGACGCAATCTGCCCAGCGTGGGCCAGTTCGATGGCGTCAACGCCGAGCATGAAGGCTACGGCCTCTCCCTCAAACAGCAGACCCGCACCTCCTACGGCGCAGTCATCGGCTTCAGCGGTCGCGGCGAGATGATCCCCAATGACAAGAGCTTCTGCGATCTCGACCCCACCGTCGTCGATCGCTGGGGCATTCCCGTCCTCCGCTTTCACTGGCAGTGGGGCGAGAACGAAATCAAGATGGCCCAGCACATGCGCGAGACTTTCCGGTCCATCATTGAATCCGCCGGCGGCAGGGTCATGGGCGGCACGCGGCGTCATCCGCTCCCCGCCGACGCGGCTCAATCGGCGGCAGCCAGCCTCAGTGAGCCCGGCGCAATCATCCACGAGCTCGGCACCGTCCGCATGGGCAACAACCCCAGGACCTCCGTGCTCAACCGCAACTGCCAGGCCCACGACGTCAAGAATCTCTTTGTCGCTGACGCCGCTCCCTTCGTCACCAACCCCGACAAGAATCCCACCCTCACCATCACCGCGCTCGCCTGGAGAACCTCCGAGTACCTCATCGACCAGGCCAAAAAAGGGGAGGTCTAAACCATGGCCATCGAATCTGTATCCCGTCGTTCCGTCCTAAAATCCATCACCCTCGGCGCCGCCGCCGGCTCGGTGCTCAGTGTCATCCCGCTCCAGGCCGCCGAGCACATTCACAATGCCATCGAATCTGAAAAGGCCGATGCGCCCGCAGGCGTCTATACGCCAAAATTCTTCAACGCCCACGACTACAAAACCCTTCAGGCGCTCTGCGAAACCATCCTCCCCGCCGATGCCGATGCCGGCGGCGCCCTCGAGGCTGGCGCTCCCGAGTTCATCGACCTGCTCACCAGCGAAAACCCCGACTACCAATCAAAGCTCGGCGGCGGCATAAAAGGTCTCGACGCCGAATGCGCAAAACGCTTCGGCAAACCCTATCTCGACGCCGCGCCCGATCAGCAGAAACAAATCCTCGACCTCATCGCCTATCGCAAGAACGCCGTCGCCGATCCATCCCTCGCTTCGGCCGTCGAGTTCTTCGCCTTCCTGCGCAATCTCGTCTCCGACGGCTTCTTCACCAGCAAGATCGGCATCAGGTATCTCGGTTACAAGGGCAACACCTACCGCCTCGACTTCCCCGGCTGCCCCCCAGTCCCCGGCGTCTAACCCGCAAGCCCAACAGCGAAGGGAACCATGTTCACCCGCAAAAGCAAAGCCCTCGCCGCAGTGCTCTTCCTCTGCTGCGCCTTTCCCCTGCACATGCGCGCCCAGGTCCCGCCCCAGCGCCCCACCAGCACACCCTACGCCGGCGACCTCTCCATCTTCGAGTACCCTGACCGCGACAAACGACTTCACATCGACCGGGTCATCAGTCTGCTCGGGATCGTACCTGGTAAAAATGTCGCCGACATCGGCGCCGGCTCAGGCTGGTTCACGGTCCGCGCCGCCGCACGCGTCGCCCCCGGCGGTACCGTCTACGCTGAAGACATCAATCCCCAGGCCATCGACTTCATCACCCAACGCGCTGCCCGCGAAAAGCTCTCCAACATCCGCCCGCTGCTCGGCTCCGTCGACGACACAAAGCTCCCCGCAAACAGCGTTGACGCCGTCCTCATCCTCAAGACCTATCACGAATTCGCGCATCCCATCCCGCTCATGCGCCAGCTCAGGCCTGCGCTCCGTCCCGGCGCAAAAATCGGCATCATTGACCGCTTTGGCAGCGGCGCTGACCACGGCATCATGCCTGAAGTTGTCATCCGTGAAATGGCCCAGGCCGGCTACAACCGCCTCGCCCGCTACAGCTTCACCAGGTCTGACGGCCAGGACTACTTCCTCATCTTCGCCGCCCGCTAGCTCAGAACGTAAACCGCCCTGACAACTCCAGGCTTCGCGGCCCTGCTCCCTCCGCGGCCTGCAGCGCCGTAATCGACCCAAAGCTCGATGAGTCCACCTGCATATTCGGCGGCTCATAATTCCGATGGTTCAACACGTTCGCCGCCTCAACGCCAATCTCCAGCTTCGACTTCCCATAAACCGCTACGCTCTTCATCAGCGACAGCGAGTAGTTCTGCGTCCCCGGTCCCACCACGCCGCCCACCGGCGCATTCCCAAATCGCCCAACGCCGATCTGTGTCGGCGTCCCATACCCAATCGCCAGCGTTTTATAAGGGAACGCCGCCGGGTTCAGCCACTGCTGCGTCGTCCTCTGCTGAGCATACAGCGAAACGTTCTGCAACTGGTCCGGCCGCGTCTGCCCCACCGTCGTCAGAATGTTCGTGTTCGCCGGGTCCACCGTGTCCATATATGGCGTCATAAACGGCCCGCTCTGCAAAATCACAATCCCGCCCAGTTGCCATCCGCCCACCAGCCGGTCCGCCAGTTCGCTCGCCGCCAGCCATCGCTGCCCTTTTCCAAACGGCAAGTCGTAAAGATACGTCGCCAGAAACCTGTGCCGTCGATCGTAGATCACGTTGCCGTAATCGTGCCCGGGGTTGAAGCGGTCCGTCAAAAAGGTTCCGCCCGCCACCGCAAACGCCGTCGGCGTCGCCCCGCCCGCATTCGACAGGTCCCGCGTAAACGAGTAGCTCACGTCAAACGTGATGCCCTTGCCGCTGTGCCGTGAAACCTCCACGCCCCCGCCGTTGTAATTGCTGAACGCCGCATTCTGCACGCTCTGGATAATCGCCCACAACGGATACGGAATCGCCGCCGAGTCCTGCGCGTAGCCAACCGTGTTCGCCGCAACCTGGTTCAAATCCACCATCGCATCCAGGTTCGATCCATGGCTGCCCGTATACGAAGCCCGCACCCCGATCCCGTGCCCCAAATCCTGTTCCAGTGTCAGGTTCCACTGCTGCACCGTCGGGTTCTTGTACTTCACCGGAAACGCATAGTCGAATGACGCCGTCCCCGCCGTACCGCCCGCCAGCGTGTTGAATGGATTCACAAACGACAGCAGCGGCGTCACGTTGTCGCTCGCGTAGCCCTGGTTATACGTCGCCAGGTAGCTCGCGTCCACGCCCCAGCCCGCCACCAGTGAGAAGCCAAGCGGCGTCTCGATAAACCGTCCCCATCCGCCGCGCAGCACCGTCTTGTCGCTGCCCATCACCCGCCACGCAAAGCCCAGCCGCGGTCCCCAGTTCGTCCTGTCGGTATACCGCAGGCTCTCCGGAATCCCCGCCTGCGCCGCCGTCAAAATCGGCGTCGGCGCAATCGCACCCGCAAAATCGCTCGACTCATATTGCAAATCCCGCGCATTCGGCACCACCACCGCGCCATTCACCGTCTGCCCGCCGATGTTCGCGCTATAGTTCGGCTCGAACACCGCCGTGTTTCCCTGCGTCTCCCGCATCGCCGGATGCAGCTCATACCGCAGTCCCAGGTTCAGCGTCAGTTGCGGCGTGATCTTCCAGTCGTCCTGCCCGAACCCGGCATACGAGTAGCCCAGCCCTTCCATCGTCGCCTTGTTCGTCGAGCTCACCTCCGTGTAATCCGGATAGCCCAGCAGAAATGCCGCGTACGGATCGCCGATCGCGCCTGTCACCGCCGTCGATCCGTTGAACACGTACCACCCCGACCGGTAATTCCCATACACATTGTCGTCGTGATCCGTAATCCGCTTGAAGTCCGCGCCAATCTTGAAGCTGTGGTTGCCCTTCGCCCAGGTCACGTTATCCAGCGCCTGGATGATCTGCCCCCGCTGCACTCCCGGGTTTCCCGCTCCCGTTGACATGAATCCGTTGATCAGAACCTGAGGCGCCTCTGACCATTGCGTGTCTGGCTGCGGCACAGTCAACCCAGTCTGCCCCAACAGCGTGTTCGTCGCGTAGCTCTGCGTCTCCGACGTGTGCTGCGCGCTAAATCCACCGCGAAACTCATTCATCAAATTTGCTGAAAAAATGTAGTTGTGCGCAAACGTCAGCCCTTCGTCAATCTCCGGCGTGTTATATCCCCCTTGCAGCGGGCTCCCCGCCTCCGCGCAATACGTAAACGTGCAGGCCGCCGAGGGCGCCGTGGTCACCTGCCGGTTCTTGTATGAGAACCGCGCAAAAATCGTCTGCTTCGATGAGATCGTCCGATCCAGCCGCACGTCTCCCTGGTTGGCCGAGATCGGCGACGGAAAATTTACCTGGTAGTTGTTCCCGTAGTCACCCGCCGCGCCATGATTCGGCATCGGCATCAGGTAGGTCAGCAAACTCCCCGCAATCGGCGTAACCGGTACCGCGCTCGCGTCAATCGGCGTAACCCCATCGGGCTGGTAGATCGCCGTCACGCCCTGCACCGCAAGGTAACTCGTCAGGTTGCCGCTCCGCATATCCATCGAGGGCACGCTCAGCAGCATCGGCGTCTCCCGCGGCAGCCGCAGCCCCTCAAAGCCGATAAAGAAAAAATTCTTGTCCCGCCCTTCCAGCAAATGAGGAATCGTCAGCGGTCCGCCCAGCGTTCCGCCAAAATCGTTCATGATAATCTTCGGCTTCGCATTCGCAAATGCGTCGTTCGAGTTCAACACCGTGTTCTCGTGGTTCTCAAACACCCCGCCGTGAAAGTGATTCGTCCCCGCTTTCGATACCGTCGTGATATCAGCCACCCCGCTGAACTCCGCGTTGTTGTTTGACTCCGATACCCGAATCTCCTCGATCGAGTTGAACGACGGAAACATCTCGTTCACCGGTCCCGAGTACTCCACGCCCACGCTTGAAATCCCGTCAATCGTCACGCTCAGCAGCGCCGGCGATGTCCCCATCACCTCCAGGTTGCCGCTGTCGTCCGTTTGCACGCCGGCCTCGGTCGTCAGCGTTGAAATCGGGCTCGTTGACCCCGCCGACCGGGAATAGATCGCCACCGGCAGATCCACCAGCTCGTCGCCAATCTTCGTCTCCGCCAGGTTCGACACATCCGTCGTGATCACCGGCGCCGCATCTTCGGCCACCACCACCGTCTGCGTCTCCGCACCCGGCTTCAGCGTCGCGTCCATGCGCCGCGTCTCGCGCGCCGTTACCGCAATCGCCGGCAGCGCCTCCCTCTCAAATCCCGTCGCCGTAATCGTCACTGTATATGTGCCCACATCGATGTTCTTGAAGGCATAGCTCCCGCTCGCATCGGTCAGCAGTTGCCGCGTCGCCTTGGTCCCGGTGTTCAGCAACTCAACCTGCGCCCCCACCACCAGCGCTCCGCTCGTGTCGCGCACCGTCCCCAATATCGCGCCATACGTCGACTGGGCCGCCACTCTTGCCGCAACCGCAAAAATGATGAAACAAAGCAGCGCACAGGTGCCGATCCGCCTGCCAGCGCGGGCAGGGAAACAGAATTCTTCCATCAAGGTGCCTTTCGGATGAGATTTCCAGCGGGAGCCGAACTTGCCTGAAAATTCAGTTGTTCGTACCTCCAATGTAATCCCTGCGGCTGGCCTGCGAAACCATTTTTTCAAGCAAACTCAACACAAGCGCAACCCAGCTCCCCCTGCTGCCGTTGATTCCAAATCGCTTCCAGCCTCCACTTTCTTTCCGCATTCCAAAACGGTCACCGCCTTTCCCAAAAAAGCACCGCTTCCCATCTCACGATCCATTGCCCTCTGAACCCGCCTTCGCTGCCCCTCCCGCGCCGCCCGCGTTCAAGCTGCTCTCTCGCCTGCCGATAGCTGAGTTGCGGGGATCAATCCGAAGATTCCCGATGGAACCTTGGGCCGGGCGATTTCAGACGAGAGATTCAGGATCGATGTTCCAGACATTTCCGCTGGTTCATCCCCGGCTCGGCTCCGCTCAAAGGCAATGAACTGAAGGAGACAAACCATGCAGCGAATTCTCGTCGGCGCCCTGGCACTTGCACTGGGAGCCGCCACTGCCTCCGCCCAAAGCCTTGAAGATCTCAACATCCAGATCCATGGCTATGCAACCCAGGGGTTCCTCTACTCAACCCACAACAACATTCTCACCACCAGTTCCACAAACGGAAGTCCCGCCTGGGACGAGGCCGTCATCAACATCACCTCACAGCCCATGCCCAAACTCCGCATCGGCGTCCAGGGCCGCTACTTCCTCCTCGGCAACCTCGGCAACGCCATCACCCTTGACTGGGCCTCCGCCGACTACAAAGTCAACGACCGCTTCGGCATTCGCTTCGGCAAGGTCAAAACTCCCGTCGGCCTCTTTAACGAGATTCAGGACATCGACCCCGGCTACGTCTGGGCCCTGCTGCCCCAGGGCGTCTATCCCATTGAGAGCCGAAACTCCCTGCTTGCCCACTACGGCGGCGTCGTCTACGGCGTCCTCAAACTCGGCCCCACTCTCGGCAAGCTCGAGTACCGTGCCTTCGGCGGTGAGCGCGTCCTCGCCGGTTCTGATGGCTACTTCCTCGGCCTTACTGAAGGTGGCCTCAATCTTCCCAACGGCATCAGCGGCGTTACCCTCGGCGGAGCCCTCCGCTGGAAGACTCCGCTCCCCGGCCTCATGGTCGGCGCATCCAATGCCCACGACGAAAAATGGAGCGCCGCCGCCACCAGTTCGTACGCCTATCAGGGCATGAGCATTCCCCTCGCCGGCAGCTTTGCTCTCAACGCACTCGATCAATACAACATCTTCGGACAGTTCGACAAAGACAAGTTCACGTTCGCGGCCGAGTACACCCGCCTGCCCGCCACCGTGCCCATCAGCCTTTCCAGCACCCTCACCGGACCCATCAATCAGGTCGACTTGACTGACCAGCGCTCCTGGTTCGCCATGACCACCTACCGGGCCACCGGAAAATTCTCCGCCAGCGTCTACGACAGCCAGTTCGTCGATCACCAGTCGTCCCTTGGCCCCTGGCGCTACTCCAAAGACTGGGCCATCAACGGACGTTACGACTTCAATAGCTTCCTCTATGCCAAGGCCGAGCAGCACATCGTGCAGGGAACCGGCCTCAACATCGACCAGAACATGAACACCGCCGGCGCCAAAACCAACTTCCTCTTCACCGTACTTAAACTCGGCGTCAGCTTCTAACGCGGAAAAAAGGAGATCGACAAAATGAAAAACCTACTCATCGCCTTTACGCTCCTGGCCGCCGCGCTCGTCCTTGCCGCTCCCGTCCAGGCTCAAGTCCTCATCATCGCCAACCCTGCCGTCAAAGCCGCTGACGTCTCCAAAGCCGACCTCCGCGACGTCTTCACCGGCGCTGCCTCCAGTCTCAAAGATGGCTCCCAGGCCACTCCCGTCCTCCTCAAGCAGGGCGCCGTCCACGAGGAGTTCCTCTCAGCCTATGTCGGCAAAAACGACACCGCCTTCCGCGCCGGTTGGCGAAGCCTCGTCTTCTCCGGCCAGGCCTCTATGCCAAAATCTCTTGACTCTGAAGCTGCCATCGTCGAGTTCGTCGCACACACCGCCGGCGCCATCGGCTACATCGGCAAGTCCGCTCCGCATGAAGGCGTCAAAGTCCTGGCCATCAAATAACCCGGCCTCTTCGGCCGGCTTTGGCTTTGTTCCGTGCTCGTTTTTCAAGGATGGTTCGTATGAATCGGCTCTCGGTTTGCACGATGGTTCTCGCGGCGGCTCTCGCCCCATGCCGCGCGCAATCGCTCAAAGACCTGAAGAACATCCAGATTCATGGCTTTGCCACGCAGGCCTTTATCGCCAGCAGCGGCAATAACTACCTCGGCATGGATACCAGAACCGGCACCACCACCTGGACTGAAGCTGCCGTCAATGCCAACGAGCCGTTCACTGACAAGTTCCGCGCCGGCGTCCAGCTCCACTACACCCGCCTCGGCTCTTTCGTCGGCAGCAGCCCTACCCTCGATTGGGCCCTCGCCGATTACCGCCTCAACCCCCGCCTCGGCCTCCGCGCGGGAAAAGTCAAAATCCGCTGGGGACTCTTCAACGACACACAGGACTACGACCCCGGCTATCTGTGGTCGCTTCTTCCCGAACCCATCTACGGCATCGACATCCGCGCCACCAATCTCTCCCAGTACGGTGCTGAAGCCTACGGCAAATCCACCCTGCCTCGCAAACTCGGCCGTCTCGCCTACAGCGGCTACTACGGCTATTACTTCTACTCCTCCGACGATGGCTACATGGCACTGTTCAGATCCATGGGATACAACTTCCCCAAGCCGCCCAGTGGCATCACCCCCGGCTTCGACCTCCGCTGGGAATCCAAGATCCCCGGCCTCCTCCTCGGCGGATCGCTCATGATGTACAACGCCCACGGCGCCATGAGCACCGGCGCTTACTCCATGCCCCTCGCCTTCTGGCCCACTTACTACGCCCAATACAGCTTCCGCAGGTTCTCCACCTCCGCCCAGTACATGAAGCTCGTCCAGTACCAGACCTTCCGTGTTAGCGGCGCTGCTCCCTCCACCAGCGGATCGGACACCCGCGCCTGGTTTGCCATGGGCAGCTATCACCTCACCGGCAAGCTCCAGGCCGGAGCCTACTACACCCACGAACTCATCCCCTCCGGCGGCGACAACGCCAACCCCGCTAACTTCTTCAAAGATTGGGTCGCCTCTGCCCGCTTTGACTTCAACTCCTTCTTCTACGCCAAGCTTGAGGGCCATTTCGTCAACGGGAACGCCGCCGGCCTCTACTCCTTCAACAATCCCAACGGGCTGCAACCCAAAACGGATGTCGCCCTCGCCAAGGTAGGTTTCACTTTCTAGCCGCTCCAGGGAGAACACTGAAGATGAACAGCCATCCATCCGCATTCATCGCCGCTCCGGCCTTCCCCTCGTGCCTCCGGGGCCCTCTCTTCCTGCTCCTGATTCGCGGCGTCATCACTACTGAACCCAGGTGATCTCAATGTTCAAAAACACAAAAATCAAAACTCGCATCCTCCGCATCCTCGCCGTCCTCGCCGGTGGCTACATCCTCCTGCTCGTCATGGTCCAGCTCTCCTCCACGGCTACCCACAACCGCATGTCGCAGATCTCCACCTCGCTCTTCCCGGCCGCCCTGCGCATGCAAGAGGCTGAGGCCGCCTTTGAGCGCATGAAAAAGCACTACGGCGATGCCGTCGTCCTCCAGGACTCTGCCGCGCTCAAAGGCGCCGAAAAAGATGCCGAGGCCACTGCCGCGGCCCTCGATGCGGTCAAAACTGCGCTGGCTTCCTCGCCGGAACTCGGCAAGCAGGCCGATGCTCTCCTCGCTCAATTCGCTTCGCTCCGCTCTCGCGACCACGACACCTACGCCGCCATCCTCGCCGCAACCGGCGGACCCAGCGATGACCTCATGGCCCAGGTCGGCGCGCTCGGCAAACAGAACAAGACCCTGTCTGACTCCATGGCCGCCTTTGACAAAACCGTCGCCGCCAGCTTCCAAACCCAATTGGATGCCGTCGACTCTTACTCCGTCCGTAGCCGCATCGCCGGCTTTATCCTCGCCGTCGGCGCGCTCGTCGCCTGCGTCTTCACCTGGTGGCTCATCCAGTTCAAAGTCGTGCTCCCCCTCCGCGCACTCGCCCTGCGCATGCAAGACATCGCCGAGGGTGAAGGAGACCTCACACAGCGCGTCCACGTCGATGGACATAACGAAATTGACGAGGTCGGCATCTGGTTCAACGTCTTCATCGGCCGCGTCGAAGATATCGTTCGCCGCGTCACCGGCCATGCCCAATCGCTCGGAAAAGAAGCCGAGTGCCTCGCGTACGCAGCCCGCGAAACCGCCGCTCAGGCCAACGAGCAACTGGCACAGGCCTCCCGCATCTCCGCCACCATGGACGAAATCTCCTCCTCCGTCCTCGAAATCAGCCAGAACACCCAGATCGCCGCCGTCGACGCCCGCAAGGCTGAAGAAAGCGCCCACTCCGGCGGCCACACCGTCCAGTCCACCGTTCAAATCATCGCTGACCTCCTCCAGTCCAATCAGCAAACCTCCACCCGCATTGAAGAACTCGGCCGCTCCAGCGATGCCATTGGAAGAATCATCAGCGTCATTGACGAGATTGCCGGACAAACCAACCTCCTCGCCCTCAACGCCGCCATTGAGGCAGCCCGCGCCGGCGAGCAGGGCCGTGGCTTTGCCGTCGTCGCAGGCGAGGTCCGCCGCCTCGCCGAACGCACCAGCTCCGCCACCAAGGAAATCGATGAGACCGTCCGTGCCATCCAGCAAGGCACTGCGGAGGCCGTCGAGGCCATGCGCTCCAGCATGGCCCACGTTGAAAGCGGCGTCGAATCGGCTCGCTCCGCCGGCGATGCCCTCAACAGCATCATTCAAGGCTCTGAGTCCGTGCAGAAAATGGTCACCCAGATTGCCGCCGCCGCAACTGAGCAGTCCTACTCCACCCAGTCCATCTCCACAAACGTCAATGAAATCGCCTCCATCATCCAGAAAACTGCCGCCAGTTCTCAGAACTCCGTAGACGCCTCCCAGCAGCTCGCTATCCTCGCCAACGAGCTCACCGGACTCGTCGGCAGCTTCAAGGTCGGGCATGGGGACGCGTCCACCCCGCCCCGTTGAACTCCCGGGCTCGCTTGGCCCCGTTTGCCAAACCCGCCCGGGAGTGTTTCAATCAGGTTATTGAAACAGGGGTGCTCCACGATGTGGGGCTGAGAAATACCCTAGAACCCGATCCGGATAATACCGGCGTGGGAAGTTTCCTCGGGCCTTCCGGCCCCCTTCCTCGATTCGCAGCCTGCGTGCTCTTGTTTCAATCGGTTGGAAACAAGGGGAACCCATGCCTTATTCCGCGGCCGCATCTCCGGCTCGCACTTTTTCAAGACCATTCGCGCCCATCCATCGCGCCTCCGCCCTGGCCGCGCTGCTGCTTTCGCTCTTCGTCCCGCTCGCTGCCTTCTCGCAGAGTCCTCCGCCCCCCGCCGCGCAAGCTCCTCCTCCAGACCAGCCTCTGCCCCGTGTCACCACCACCGTCGTCGTCCGCGGCCAGCTCGAGGACAACTACCTCCCGGAAAACATCTCCGTCGGCTCTCTCGATGCTGTTCCGCTCAAAGACGCCCCTGTCTCCGCCGTCGTCATCACCCGCGATGTCCTCTCTGACCAGGTCTCCCGCCTCCTCTCGGACGTAGTTAAAAACAACGCCTCTGTCGGCGACGACTACGTCCCCGTCGGCTACTATGGCGACTACCAGATCCGCGGCTTCGCCCTCGACCTCGCTACCGGCCTGAAGATCAACGGCCTCACCATCGCCGGCGAGCAAGACGTCCCCCTCGAAAACAAGCAGGCCGTCGAAATCCTCAACGGCCTCGCCGGCGTTGATACCGGCATCGCCTCCGGCGGAGGCCTCATCAACTACGTCACAAAACGTCCCGCCCTCATGCACGATTTAGACCTCGCCACCGATCACCGCGGCTCCGCCTACGCCGCCGTCGATCTCGGCCGCTTCTTCGGCGCTCAAAAACAAGTCGGTGCCCGCCTCAATCTCGCCGGCGAAAAAATCCAGAGCTACATGATTGACACCAACGGCTGGCGCGCCGTCTCCACCGCCGCCGTCGACTGGCGCATCAACTCCCGCACCCTCTTGAAGAACGACTTCGAATATCAGCACAAAGCCCAGCGCGATGGCAGCGGCTATCAACTCCTTGGCGGCACAACCCTGCCTGACATCGCCCGCGTCCATACCTCCACCCTGCTCGGCCGCCAGCCCTGGGGCCTGCCTGACACTTACGACACATTCAACGCAAACTCCCGCCTCGACCTCACCCTCTCTCCCAACTTCGCTGCCTTCGCCTCCGCCTCCCTCAGCCACTCCCTCATCGACGACAACGTCATCTACGCCTACGGAACGCCCTTTGACTCCAATGGCAATGTCGCCTGCCCCGGCGCACCCAATGCCCCCGCTTACTTCTTTTGCCCTGACGGATCCTACGGCATCTACGATTACCGCGACCCCGGCGAACTCCGCATCGACGCCGTCGCTGAAGCCGTCCTCGCCGGCCACATAAAATCCGGCGCCCTCACCCACGACCTCACCCTCGGCACCGAACTCTTCCTCCGCAGCGTTCAGCAGCCCGGCGCGCCCCCATCCAACGCGCCCTCCACCGTGCAAGACGGCGCAGTCTACAGCTACGTCGGCGCTGAAAACATCTATCAGCCGATCGCGCCCATCCCCATTGAGAGCCCGCTTCAATCCGCCGGCCCGCGCACGCTCTGGGAAGACAGCCATCAATCCTCCCTTGTCCTCCAGGACCGCATCCATCTCCCCGGCCGCGTCCAACTCATCGCCGGCGGCCGCTACGACGGGCTCCGCGACCACAATTACTCGCTCACCGCCACCAGCCCCGGCACGCCGCCCACCATCGTCAGCAAGCCCGTCTGGCTCCCGCAATTCGCCGTCACTTACAACCCGCTTGCCAATCTCACCCTCTACTCCAACTACGGCGTCCTGCTCTCGCTCGGTCCACAGGCTCCCTGGTGGGTCGATAACGCCAACCAGTTCCTCGCTCCCTTCAACACCCGTCAAGCCGAAGTCGGCGCAAAGTTCGAGCCCGCCCAGCGAATCCTCCTCACTGCCGCCTTCTTCCGCATGCGCGCGCCCTTCGTTTATCCCAAACTCCTCCAGGCCGCTGATTCGTTCTGCCCCTCCGCCAACGCGGGCGACCCATGCTTCGAGTCCCAGGGCCGCGAAACCCACAGCGGCATCGAACTCAACGCTGAAGGCAAGCCCGCCAACTGGCTCCGCCTCACCGGCTCTGCGGCCGCCCTGCGCGCCATCTCCTCCAACACCGGTACGCCCGCCTTTGACAACAAGCAAGTCCTCAACGTCCCCCGTCTGCACACAAATCTCTTTGCGGATTTAGCTGTCCCGCATCTGCATGGCCTCCACCTCATGCCCGGTTTCAGCTACTCCGCCCGCAAGCAAGCCACGCGCGATGACACCGTCAGCATCCCCGCCGCAAACATCTTCAACCTCGGCGCACGCTACACCCCCGGCGGCGAACAAGGCCGCATCACCTTCAATCTCTACGCAAACAACATTCGCAACAAGCGCTACTGGAGCGACACCGGCGCAAGTTTGGGCGACAGCTTCCTCTGGCTTGGCGCCCCCACCACCGTCCGCCTCTCCGCCCACTACACGTTCTGACCTGAAAGAGAAAACATCACCCATGAACACCGAAGCAAAAGCGCACGGCCTCGACGGCTCCCTCGTCGCCCCCGACTGGCCCCCTCTCACCCTCGATGAGGTGCGCTCCCTGCTCCGGCAATTCCCCGCCGTCGCCGCGCCAACAGCCATCCTCTCCGTCAGCCCCCGCCCCTTCTCCGCCGCCAGCGTCATCCAAACGCAAGAATCCCGCGTCTTCATCAAGCGCCATCACCGCTCAGTCCGCGACAAAGAAGGCCTCCTCGAAGAGCATCGCTTCCTCGCTCATCTCCACGCCCATGGCGCTCCTGTCCCGCGCGTCCTCGCAAACTCCTCCGCTCAAACCGCAATCGAACTCGCCGAATGGACCTATGAAGTTCACCAGGTCCCCGCCGGCATCGACCTCTATCAAGACGCCCTCTCCTGGACGCCCTTCCAGTCCGTGCCGCACGCCCACTCCGCCGGCCAGGCCCTTGCCCGCCTCCATCAAGCCTCACAATCTTTCGCCGCCCCACCTCGCCAACCGCGCCCCCTCGTCGCCGGCTTCACCGTCTTCGCCGCACAAGATCCCGCCGCCGCAATCGGCCTTTATCTATCCGCCCGGCCCGCCCTCGGCAGCGACACAGTCACCCGCGCCGCCTGCGCCCACGCCCTCGAACTCCTCGCACCCTTTCATGCCGAGCTGCAACCGCTTCTCCCCTCCCTCCCCTCCCTCTGGACCCACAACGACCTCCACGCCTCCAACCTCTTCTGGTCCACCACCAGCCCCAACGCACACGCCACCGCCATCATCGACTTCGGCCTCGCTGACCGCACCAACGCTGTCCACGACATCGCTCACGCCATTGAACGCAATATCGTCGAGTGGTTAGCCCTCACACAAGACTCAGCGCACGAGTCCGTCCCCATTCACCTCGATCATCTCCACGCGTTCCTCGCCGGCTACCAATCCATACGCCCCCTCAGCCGCGAAGAAGCCGCCGCCCTCGCCCCCATGGCCGCTCTCTGCCACGCCGAGTTCGCCCTCACTGAGGCCCACTACTTCCTCGCCGTCCTCCACTCGCCAGAAAAAGCCCTTCTCGCCACCGAGGGCTATCTCGTCGCACACGCCCGCTGGTTCCATTCCCCTCGCGGGCAAGCCCTCCTCAACGCCCTCCGCACCTGGGCCTCAACCCGCCCCCATCCCTCGCACGGAGCTCACCCCGCATGACCTGGCACGCAATCCTCAACTACCTCGCCGACAACTGGCTCGAGATCGCCGGCACCCTCACCACCATCCTCGGCATCTGGCTCACCACCCGCCGCCTGCTCATCTGCTGGCCCGTCGTCCTCGCCGCTGACTTCCTCTATCTCGTCGTCTTCTATCGCGCGCGCCTCTTCTCTGACTCGCTGCTGCAAGTCTTCTTCGTCGCCTTCACCCTCTATGGTTGGTTTCACTGGTGGCGCGGCGTCCAGGAAGATGGCGAAGTCCGCGTCGAACCCCTCAGCCTCCGCGGCTGGCTCGCCGGTCTCGCCGCCGGCGCCATCGGCGCCGTCCTTCTCGGCTGGCTCATGACCAGGGTCGGCGCAGCACTACCCCACCTTGACGCTGCCCTCACCAGCTACTCGCTCGTCGCCAGTTGGTGGCAAGCCCGCAAGCACATCGCCAACTGGTGGCTCTGGATCGCCGTCGACCTCATCTACATCGGCGAATATCTCTACAAGAGTCTCGTCCCCACAGCCCTGCTCTATGCCGGCCTCGTCGCCCTCGCCGTCCTCGGCCTCCGCGACTGGCGTCGCGCCGCGCAAACACCTCAGCACGCCGCAGGTCAAATCGACCGCTAAACCACCAACGCCCCGTGCCCCATCCATTCGCGCTCTTTGCGAATGGGTGGGATACCACAAACCCCAGCTCTACAGGCTCTCCAGCAACTCACCCATCCCGCCGAATCAAACCCCCGCCTGCACCACGTTCTTCAACGCCTCGCCCTTCATATACCGTCGCAACTCCTCCGCCGCATTCTTCAGCGACCGCGGCCCAAACTGCGGGCTCGATCCCGCCACATGCGGCGTCAACAATAAGTTCGGGCACCTCCAAAGCGCATGCCCATCCGGCAGCGGCTCCGGATCGGTCACATCCAGCGCCGCGCGAATCCTCCCTGAGTGCAGCGCCTCCACCAGCGCATCCGTATCCACAATTGGCCCCCGCGCCGCATTCACCAGTAGCGTCCCCTGCTGCATCAGTCCCAGTTGCCGCGCGCCAATCAAGTGGTGCGACTCCGCCGTCGATGGCAGAATCAGCACCACCACCTCCGCCTTCGGCAGCAGCGCATCCAGCTCGCTCACCGCGTGCACCTTCGGCTCCGTCCGCGCCGTGCGCGCCACCCGCGTCAGCTCCACATTGAACGGCGCAAGCATCCGCTCAATCTCCTGCCCAATCGCCCCATGCCCCACCAGCAGCACCCGCTTGCCCGTCAGCTCCTCCAGCATCACCGGCGGATACAGCAGGCTCCTGTCTCCCGTAATTCGCGCATAATTCTCCGGCTGCTCAAACCGCCGCTTCCACTCGCCCGACGCCTGCATCTCCAGAAAAAATGGAACGTGCTTCAGCATCGCCAGAATCGCGCCCAACGTCCACTCGGCCGTAGAAATGTTGTGCGCCCCCCGTCCGCTGCAAATCGTCACATGCGGCCCCACCGTCCCCGGAATCCACTCCGTCCCCGCCATCAACGAGATCACCAGCTTCACGCCCCGCAAATGCGGCCACACCGGAATCGCCCGCGTCGGATAAGGGTTAGGAATCCACACCTCAATCTCCACCTCGTGATCCAGTCCGTCAGGCAAGGGAATCAACTCCGCATCCCTGGGAAAATCGCGCAGCAACTCCGATGAATAAACCGCCGGATAACCAACTCGGATCATAGGGTTCTTCACTCCGCTGAATGCGGGCTCCTTCCTTTCATGCTACACGCGCGCTTCCCTCCGCACTTCGCGCAATCTGCTAGCCTTCAAATTGAACCCATGCGCCTGATGCCCAAAAAAACGTGGTCGCAGCAGCAGCTTGCCGTCAAGCTCCGCCTCGCGCCCCATCCCAACCAGGGCCTCTTCACCTGGGAGCGCCGCCGTCTGCTTATCCACGCCGCTAAAACCGCCCTCGCCGCTGCCCTCTGCTGGTGGCTCGCACGCCTCTTCGGCCTCCACGACGGCTACTGGGGCGCCATCAGCGCCATCATCGTTCTGCAATCCAACTTCGGCGCAACCATCTCCGCCTCGCGCGACCGCATCTTCGGAACCCTCATCGGCTCGCTCTTCGGATTTCTCTTCTCGCTCTTCGGCGTTCTCCCGTGGAACTACATCGCCGCTCTGCTTCTCGCCGTCATCGCCTGCGGCCTGCTCAACCTGCGCAGCAGCGCGCGCCTGGCCGGCGTCACCATCACCATCATCATGCTCGTCCAAAAGCCCGGCTCCCGCTGGGGCCTCGCTGTCGATCGCGTCGGTGAAGTCCTGCTCGGCATCGTCGTCGCCATCGCCGTCACCACGCTCGTCTTCCCTGACCGCGCCCGCATCCGCCTTCGCGACGGACTCGCCCAGGAGTTCCTTGTTCTCAGCGCCTTCTTTGAAGCCATTATCGAAAGCTTCCGCGGCGCGCCCGCTCCCAATCTCCCCACCCTCCGCGATAATGCCCTGGCCATGCTCCGCGGCAACAACGAACTGCTCGAAGCCTTTCGCAATGAGCCCGCCGGCGGCCCCGGATGGCGCGAGGGCCTCAGCATGCTCTCCCAGTTCGGCCGCTCCCTCTTCGATGCCCTCGTCGCTCTCGAGTTCTCTGTCAAAGACAGTCACAACGATGGCTACGCCCAGCGGCTTGAGCCTGCTCTCGGCCAACTCGCCCTCGACATCCGAACCGGCTTTCACCACGTCGCCAACTGCATCCACACCTGGCGCTTCCACATCCCCCCGCCCAACATGAATCTTGAAGATGACATCGCCCTGCTTGAAGCCCGCCTCAACCAGGTCCGCTCCACCAGCACCCAATTCGCTCAAGATGAAATCCTGCGCGCCTACTCCGTCCAGCTCCATCTCAAGCAGTTGGCCCGCATCCTCCGCGCCTCAAGAGTTGAAACCAGCCGCGCCATCGGCGACCCGCAAAAGCAGTAGATGCGAAACCACCGGTGATCGTCCCCGGCATTTGAAGTTCCTGTTCTCAATCCGCCACGAAAGCAGGGTGCCCCATCCATTCGTCTGCCGCGGCGGACGAATCGGTGGGATACCACGAACCCCAACCGGCCAATGTCAATCCGTCGCCAATGCTCGGTGCCCCATCCATTCGCAGCTCCATCGCGAATGGGTGGGATACCCCAGTGCCTGATATCGGAACGCGATCACGGCTGTTTTGAAAGGGCGCGGCTTCAGACGCGCCATCGAGATCAGCAAGAATATGAGTCAGGGCTTTAGCCCCTGAGGGAATGCTGGCGGGTGCCCCAGGTCTCGATCTTCAGACCTGGGAAACCACAACCTCAAGTTCTCCCACGCCGAAGGCCGCCCGACCCACCGCAGGTGGTCAAACCGCCAGCAACTCCGTATACACTGCCATCCCCACCACCGCATCCGCGCCCAGCCCATCCAGTGCATCCACTTCCTGCTGGCTCCGGATTCCCCCCGCCACAATCAGTTGCTTCTTCGTCAGCTTCTTGAGCCGCGCCGCCGTCTCCAGCGGAAACCCCTGCAGCATCCCCTCGCCATCCACATGCGTATACAAAAACGCATCGGCGTAAGGCTCCAGCTTCGGCATCGCCTCGTCCGGTGTAAGCTCCACCTGCGCCTTCCATCCCTTCACCGCAATCCGCCCATTCTTCGTGTCGATCCCCGCCACCACGCGCTCCGCGCCCACAGCCGCAGCCAGTTCCGCAGCAAATGCGGTATTCACTGCACCCTCCGCGGAAAACAGCGCCGATCCAATAATCACCCGCCGCGCACCAGCCTCCAGCACCTGCCGCGCCCGCTCCACCGTATGAATCCCGCCCCCCGCCTGCACCGGCAGCCGCTTCGCAATCTGCGCCACCAGGGCCGAATTCTCCCCCTGCCGCATCGCCGCATCCAGGTCGATCAACTGCACCAATGGAAAGCGAGAAAACTTCTCAATCCAATACTCAAAATCGTCAAACGCCAGCCGCAGCTTCTCGCCCTGCACCAGTTGCACAATCCGCCCGCCCAGCAAATCAATCGATGGAATCAGCATGGCAACCTCACTGAAACTCCGGCCTTGGCCAGGTCTTCTTTCAACGATCGCGCGCTCGAAACCCCAAAATGAAAGATGCTTGCCGCCAGCGCCGCATCGGCCTTCCCTCGTCCAAACACATCCACAAAATGTTCCACCGTTCCCGCCCCTCCCGATGCAATCACTGGAATCCGCACCGCCTCGCTCACCGCAGCCGTCAGCTCGCAGTCAAACCCCGTCCGCATCCCATCCGTATTCATCGAAGTCAACAAGATCTCCCCCGCGCCGCGTTCCTCGGCCTCGCGCGCCCACTCCACCACGCGCCGCCCCGCCTTCTTCCGCCCGCCCTGCACATACACCTGCGCATCCCGCACCGGATCGGCCGCCTCCGGGTCGCGCCGCGCATCAATCGCCACCACCACCGCCTGCGCCCCAAAGCTCCGCCCGATCGCATCAATCAAAGTGGGGTCGGCCAGAGCCGCCGAGTTCACGCTCACCTTGTCCGCGCCGGCCTCAAACACCTGCGCCGCATCATCCGCGGTTCGAATCCCTCCGCCGACGGTAAAGGGCACGAACAGCTCCCGCGCCGTCCGCCTCACCGTATCGAGCAGCGTCGCCCGCCCCTCATGCGTAGCCGTAATGTCCAGCAGCACAATCTCGTCCGCCCCCTCGCGCGCATGACGCGCCGCCTGCGTAGCCGGATCGCCCGCATCAATCAAATCCACAAACTGCACGCCCTTCACCACCCGCCCATCATGCACATCCAGGCACGCAATAATTCGCTTCGTTATCATTCAATCTCCCAAATCTTCCAACACGCTGCCATCGCACCACAAGTCCGCACATCCCACGTGCTCCCCACAAATCCGTCATCCTGAGCGAACGGGGCCCCAAGCGTTTCTCAGCTTGGGGGTGGTGAGTCGAAGGATCTGCATTTGTTTTCCCAAAAATCCAGAGAAACCACAAACCCGAACCAGCCACACTCACCTCACAACCCCAGAAAATTCCCCAAAATCTTCAGCCCCGTCTCCCCCGACTTCTCCGGATGAAACTGAACCCCCATCACATTCCCCCGCTCCACCGCCGCCGCGAACGGCTCAATGTAGTTCGTCACCGCCGCCGTATCCACCGTGACCGGCGCCCTATACGAGTGCGTAAAATAAACAAACTCCCCCGCCCCCACGCCCTTCAGCAGCCGCGAACCCTCTCGCACATCCAGGGAATTCCATCCCACATGCGGCACTTTTTCACCGCTCTCCGCAAACCGCTCGCACCGCTCGCCAAAATGCCCCAGCCCCGCCTGCTCCGGCGCCTCGCTTGATCCCGCATACAGCCACTGCATCCCTACGCAGATCCCCAGAAAAGGCACGCCCCGCGCAATCGCCCCACGAATCGCCGCCGTCAGCCCCGTAGCATCCAGCCGCTCCGTAGCCGCAAAATGTCCCACCCCCGGCAACACAATGCGCTCCGCGCTCTCAACCAGGGCCAAGTCTCCGTCCGTCACAACAGTCTCCGCCCCCAGGTGCCGCAGCGCCTTCAGCACCGATGTCAAATTCCCCGCCTTGTAATCGATCATCGTTACCCGCATTACAACAGCCCCTTTGTGCTCGGCAACATCTGCCCCAACTGCTTATCCTTCGAGCAAGCCACCCTTAACGCCCGCGCAAACGCCTTGAAGATCGCCTCAATCTTGTGATGATTCGACCTTCCATACATCGTCTTCACATGCACATTCGCCCGTGCCCCGCGTGCAAACCCTTCAAAGAAATCCGTCACCAGCTCCGTCTGCAAATCCCCCACCAGCCGCGTTTTCACCTTCGCGTCCACCGCAAACGCCGCCCGCCCGCTCAGGTCCACCGCTGCAATCGCAAGCGTCTCATCCATCGGCATCAGAAAGTACCCAGCCCGTAAAATTCCGCGCTTGTCGCCCAGCGCACGGTCAAACGCCTCGCCCAGCGCAATCCCTACATCTTCCACCGTGTGATGCTGATCCACATCCAGGTCGCCATTGCAGGTCAACTCCAGGTCGAACGCCCCATGCCGCGTGAACAACTCCAGCATGTGGTCGAAGAACCGAATCCCCGTCTTGATCTTGTACTGCCCGTTGCCTTCAATCGTCAGCCTCAACGCAATCCGCGTCTCCGCCGTATTCCGCTCCACAACGCCCATCCGCGCGCCGGTCTTCTTCGCAGTCTTCTTCACTGTCATTGCCTCTCTCCTTCGCTTCGCAGCGCAGCCATCGTTTGCTTCAGAGCTGCCGCCGCCGTCCGCATCTGTTCCCGCGTCCCAATCGTGATCCGCACCCGTCCGTCGCATCCCGGATCGCTTGACCGGTCCCTCACCAGCACTCCCGCCGCGCGCATCCTCTCCGTGAACTCCCCGTGCCGCGCCCCAATCTCCACCAGCACAAAGTTCGCGCAGCTCGCCCACCGGCGCACGCCCACGGCATCGAGCGCCGCCTCAAACTCAGCGCGCGCCTTCAGCACCTCGCCCACATACCAGTCCAGATACTCCGCGTCCTCCATCGCCGCCGCCAAACAAGCCAGCGCCACCGAGTTCACGCTATACGGCGAAAGCACCCGCCGCACCCACCGCATCAGTTCCACCGGCCCCGCCAGCAGCCCCAGCCGCAACCCCGCCAGTCCATATGCTTTTGAGAACGTCCGCGCCACCATCAAATTCGGCACCGTCCCAATCAAGTCCATCACCGTCTCGCCGAAGAAATGAAAGTACGCCTCATCCACCAGCACCACGGCCTGCGGCGCACTCCGCGCAATCTCCAAAAGTTGTTCCCGCGTAGCCGCTGACCCCGAAGGGCTGTTCGGATTCGCAATCGCAACAATCTTTGTCCGCGGCGTAATCGCTTCCAGCAGCCGCTCGAAAGGAAACTGCAAATCATCCCCAGCCTGCACGGCCACCACCCGCGCATCCGTCGCCGACGCATACACCTCATACATCGTGTAGGTCGGCACCGGCAGCAGCAGCTCATCGCCCGCCTCAAGAAACGCCTCGAACAGCACGTGAATCGCTTCATCCACGCCATTGGTCAGCGCTGCCTGTGCAGCCTCAAGCCCCAGCCGCGCGGCCACCATCGCCTCCACCGGCTCCCGTTCCGGATACCGTGTCAGCGATCCCGCCGAGATCTCCCCCAGCACCTCTCGCACCTTCGGCGAGCAGGCCCAGGTATTCTCGTTGAAGTCCAGCCGCAGCGCATCGCGGCAACCCAGCGGCGGGTGATACTCCTTCATCGCCTGCACCCGCGCCCGCGCCGCCGGATACAACGTAGTCGAACTCTCAGTCACGGCCCCTCCTCGCAACAGATCTTCCGCCTAGCCTCGCGCGAATCGCCTCCGCATGTCCCGTCAACCCTTCCGCCTCCGCCAGCAGCGCCGCCTTCGGTCCCAACTCCTTCATCCCCTGCGCCGCATACTCCTGCACCGTAATCAGCTTCACAAAATCATTCACGCTCAACCCGCCGCGCACCCGCGCCATACCGCCCGTGGGCAGCGTATGATTCGGCCCGCTGATGTAGTCCCCCATCGGCTGCGCCGACCAACGTCCCACAAACACCGAGCCCGCATTCTCAACCCAACTCACATCGCTCGCCGCATCCACAGTCAAATGCTCGGGCGCCAGCCTGTTCGTGATCGTCCGCGCCTCTTCCACATTCGCCGCCAGAATCACCAGCCCGTTCCGCTCCAGAGCCTGCCGCGCCACAACATTGTCCCTGGAGCGCGCCTTCACCTTCGCCATCACGTCCTTCGCCAGCTCAGCCTGCGTCGTGACAAAAATCGCCAGCGCCTCCGGATCGTGTTCCGCCTGCGCCACAAGGTCGCTGGCAATCTCCGCCGCCCGGCCGCGCTCGCTCGTCACCACAATCTCCGTCGGCCCCGCCAGCATGTCGATCGCGCAATCAAACGCCACATGCCGCTTCGCCGCCGTCACATACAAATTGCCCGGCCCCACAATCTTGTCCACGCGCGGCAAACTCTCTGTTCCATAAGCCAGCGCGGCAACCGCATGGGCTCCGCCCAGCCGATAGAACTCCCTAATCCCCAGCAAATGCGCCGCTGCCAGCGTCTCCCGCGCGGGCCGCGGTGAAACCACCACAATCCGTCTCACCCCCGCCACCTGCGCCGGTATCGCCGTCATCAGCAGTGTTGAAGGCAGCGGATGCCGCCCGCTCGGCACATAGCAACCCACCGCGCCCAACGCCCGCACCAGTTGCCCTGTCATCAATCCGTCAACAGGCTCGTCGCTCCAACTCTCCGGCAACTGCTTCACGGCGAACGCGCGAATCTGCGCCGCCGCCGTCTCCAACGCCTCGCGCAGTTTCGGCTCCGTCGCTGCCCATGCCGCGGCCATCTCGTCAGTGGTCACGCGCAGATCCGTCGCACCCGCAAGCCCATCGAACTCTGCCGCATACTTCAGCAGTGCCTTGTCCCCGCGCCGGCGCACATCCGTCACAATGCGCTTTACCGCCGGCGCAACTGCATCCAGCGCCGCGCCACCGCGCCGTTCCAGTGCCGCCAGCGTTTCCGCAGTCTGCCGCGCCCCGCGCCCCTTCGTTCGGATCAGTTTCATCGCAGCCACCTCGGCCAAATGCGAATACTCATGAGAACTTTGCATCAAGTCAACGTTTTGAAAGGGCATGGCTTGAGCCGTGCCAAAAGAGCAACTGAAAGAGATGCGGGCTTTCGCCCCCAGAGGGAATGCTGAATCGTCAACACGATTTGTTCAGCGATTCCCTACAGCACAACCTTGTTCAGCGGATACTCCACAATCCCCGTCGCCCGCGCCGCCTTCAGCCGCGGAATCACATCCCGCGCCACGCGCTCTTCCACAATTGTGTTCACCGCAACCCACTCTGAGTTGCTCAACTGCGAAATCGTCGGCGAGTTCAACGCAGGTAACACCGCCAGCACCGCTGCCAGATCCTCCCGCTTCACGTTCAGCATCAGTCCCACCTGCGACTGCGCATCAATCGCGCCGCGCAGCATCATGGCAATCTGGTCAATCTTCTCGCGCTTCCATGCGTCGGCCAGCGTGGCCTTGCCCGCAATCAGGTGCGTCTCGCTCTCCATCACCGTGTCGATAATCTTCAGCCGGTTCGCCTTCAGTGAGCTGCCCGTCTCCGTGATCTCGATGATCGCGTCGGCCAGCGTCGGCGGCTTCACTTCCGTCGCGCCCCAGCTGAACTCCACCTTCACGTTCACGCCCTTCGCCGCAAAGTAGCGCTTGCTCACCTCAACCAATTCCGTGGCGATGATCTTGCCTTCCAGATCCTCGGCCTTCTCAAAACCGCTGCCCTCCGGAACCGCCAGCACCCAGCGCACCTTGCGCCGGCTCTGCTTGGCATAAGTCAGCGTCGTCACGCTCGTCACATCCAGCCCGCTCTCCACCACCCAGTCGATGCCGGTCAACCCCGCATCAAGCACGCCATGGTCCACATACCGCGCCATCTCCTGCGCGCGAATCAGCATGCACTCAATCTCCGGGTCGTCGATCGACGGAAAATACGACCGCCCATCGGCATAGATGTTCCACCCCGCCCGCTTGAAAAGCGCAATCGTCGCATCCTGCAAGCTGCCCTTCGGAATTCCCAATCTCAATTTGTTAGCCACGCGCTTCCTCTTTCTTGCCGGCCGTGCCGACGGCTATCGGTTTCGTAAAGCAACTCACGGTTCCCTCGTGGCACACCAGCCCGTCGCCCTCAACAATCACGCGAAACAGCACCGTATCATTGTCGCAGTCTGTTGCCGCTGTCACCACCCGCAGCCGGTTGCCGCTCGTTTCGCCCTTCATCCACAGCTTCTGCCGCGTCCTGCTCCAGAACGTCACAAAGCCGCTCTCCAGCGTCTTGGCATAGCTCTCCGGGTTAAGAAACCCCAGCATCAGCACCTGGCCGGTCTCGGCATCCTGCACAATCCCGGCCACCAGTCCATCCATCTTTTCAAAATCAATCCGTTCCACGGTCTCATCCTCGGTTTAGATTTGTGCGGTCAACAAAAAAGCCCGCCGGCTTGGGTCGCCGGCGGGCTTTGCTTCTTCTGATCTCTCTGGCTTGTTACTTCAAGCCATGGCAGGCCGCCGGCATGGGGATCCCATGATGATGATGGTGACCGGCATGGAGGTGGCTCTGCATCTGTCTAAAAGCTAAAGGGAAATCTTTCCCCTGTCAAATCTTTTCCTTGCCGCGCGCCCGCCTTGGGGCGAAAATGATCCCGTGCCTTCCTGTCGCAGATCAGCGTTTGTAGCCGCCGCCCTCCTCTGTTGCCTCCTGCACGCCCCGGCACAGAATCAGCAGCGCGACACCCGCGGCATCCCCGTTACATCCGCCGCCGCTCCTCCGCCCGAGGCACGCATCGACATTAATCGCGCTTCCATCGACGAGTTGTTGAAGATTCCCGGTATGACCCGCACCTGGGCCGGGCGCATCGTGCGCTTCCGGCCCTACCGCACCAAGCAGGATCTACTCGAGCAGGGCGTACTCACCAGCCAGTTCTACAGCGCCATCAAAGACTACGTCATCGCTCACCGCGACAAGTAGCCGCTCCCCACCTTATGCTTCCGCCGGCTCCGGCGCGGGCGCATCTCCGCGCTTCAGCAGCCTGCTCAGAATCACATACAGCACCGGGATAAAGATCAGATTCAGCACCGTCGACAGCAGCATGCCGCCCACAATCGTCGTGCCCACCGAACGCCGTCCCAGCGCGCCCGCGCCCGTGGCAAACACCAGCGGCAGCACGCCCAGAATGAACGCAAACGACGTCATCAGAATCGGCCGCAGCCTCAGCTCCGCCGCCTCAATCGCCGCTTCCGCAATCGACCGCCCCTTGCGCCGCAACTGCTCGGCAAACTCCACAATCAGAATCGAGTTCTTCGCCGAAAGGCCAATCAGCATCACCAGTCCAATTTGGCAATAGACGTCGTTCGACAAACCGCGCAACGAAACCAGCCCCAACGCGCCAAGAATCGCCATCGGCACCGCCAGCAGAATAATGAACGGCAGCGCAAAGCTCTCGTACTGCGCTGACAGCGTGAGGTAAACCACCAGGATGCCCAGTCCGAAGATGATCAACGCCCGGCCGCTCGACTCAATCTCGTCCAGCGTCAGGCCTGTCCACTCGAACCGCATTCCCGGCATCATGTTCTGCTTGGCCAGCTCTTCCATTGACGCCAGTCCCTGGCCTGAACTGTACCCGCGCGCCGGTGACCCGTCGATCTCAACCGAACGGAAGAGGTTATAGTGCGAGATCGTGGGCGGTCCTGCGCTCTCCACCACGCTCACCAGGTTATCCAGCGGAATCATCTGCCCGGAATCGGAGCGCACATAGAAACTGTGCAGGTCCTTCGCTGTCATGCGGAACGGCTGGTCCGCCTGCACAAACACGCGATAGGTGCGGTTGTTGTAGTCAAAGTCGTTGATGTACTCCGAACCCATGAACACGCTCAGCGTCGTCGTGATCTGCGAAAGCGGCACGTTCATCGCCTTCGCCTTCTCGCGGTCGATCGTCACCAGAACCTGCGGGTCGTTCGCCGAGAAAGTCGTCAGCAGCCCCGTCAAATCCTTGCGCGCGCGGCTTGCATTCACAATCTGGTGCGCCACCCGGTCCAGATCGGCCAGCGTGTTGTTCCCTGAGTCCTGAAGCATGAAACTGAATCCGCCAAAGCTGCCCACGCCCTCCACCGCCGGCGGCTCAAACACCGCCACCAGACCGCCGTTCGGCGCAAACATCAGGCCGCCCAGCTTCGGCGAAAGATCGGCCACAATATCCGCCGCCGAGTGGCCCGTGCCGCGCCGCTGATCCGATGGCCGCAAACTCACAAACATCATGCCGGAGTTTGATCCGCCGCCTGAAAAACTGAACCCCATGATGCTGAACGCCCCGCGAACATCCGGGTTCGTCTGCAACACCATCTGCGCCCGCTCCGCCAGCTTCGTCGTATACGCCAGTGACGACCCCGGAGGCGCCTGCACAATCACCATCAGCATGCTCTGGTCTTCTTGCGGAATGAACCCAGTCGGAACCCGCTGGTACATCCACACCGTGCCCCACAAGCCTGCTATGAACACCACCAGCAGCAGGTAACGCAACTGCAATGCCACGTGAATCATCTTGGCATACGTGCTCGCCAGCCAGGTGATAAATGCGTCCGCTCCGTGAATGAATGCGGCAAATGCCCGCGACACAAAACCAATGTGCAGAAAATCCAGTTGCTTCGGCCGGTCTTCTTCGCCGCGCAGGAACATCGCCGATAACGCCGGCGAAAGCGTCAGCGCGTTGAATGCCGAAATCGCAATCGAGAATGCAATCGTCAGAGAGAACTGCCGGTACAGGATGCCCGTTGTCCCAGGGAAAAAGCTCACCGGCACAAACACCGCAATCAACACCAGAGACGTCGCAATCACCGCGCTCGTCACCTCGCCCATCGCTCGCGACGTCGCCTCGTGCGGATCGGAGTGCTCCATCGCGATATGACGCTGCACGTTCTCAATTACAACGATGGCGTCATCCACCACCAGTCCCGTCGCCAGCGTAATCCCGAACAGCGTCAACGCGTTGATCGAAAATCCAAAAAGCTTGATAAACGCAAACGTGCCAATCAGCGAAACCGGAATCGTTACCGCCGGAATGATCGTCGCCCGCCAATCCAGAAGGAAAAGGAAGATCACCGCGATTACGATCACCACGGCAATCGACAGCGTCTCCAGCACTTCTCGAATCGAGTCGCCCACCACCGTCGTCGAGTCAAACGCAATTGCGTACTTCAGCCCCGGCGGAAAAGTCTTTGACAGCTCCAGCAGCGCCGCTTTCGCCGCCTTGTCCACTTCCAGCGCGTTCGCATTTGACAACTGCTCCACGCCTATGCCGTTCGCGTCATGCCCCAGGTACTGCAGCGAAGAACTGTAATCCTCCGCGCCGACCTCCGCGTGCCCCACGTCCTTCAACTCAACCAGGCCATTCGCCGTGTTCTTGATGATGATCCGGTCAAACTCCGCCGGCGAGGTCAGTCGCCCCACCACCCGCACCGGAACCTGGAATGCCTGCTTCAAATCCGCCGGCGGCTGCCCCAGTTGTCCCGCCGGAATCTCAACGTTCTGCTCGGCCAGCGCGTTCACCACGTCGGTCGCTGTCAGTTTGCGCGCCGCCAGCTTCTCCGGGTCCAGCCAAACTCGCATCGCATACTTGCGCTCGCCGAAGATCATCACGTCGCCCACGCCGGGCACGCGCTTGATCGCGTCCTTTACATAGACATCCAGATAATTTGAAATAAACTCCGGCGAATAGCGCCCGTCCTCGGTATAAAATCCCGCGCCGAATACAAAATTGAAATCCGTCTTGAGAATCGTCACGCCCGTCGCGTTCACGGCCGCCGGCAGCCGCCCCTGCGCGCTCGACACCCGGTTCTGAACGTCCACCGCCGCGATGTCCAGGTCATAGCCCGTATTGAACGTCGCCGTGATCATGCTCTGCCCGGTGTTCGAACTCGACGAGCTGATATACCGCATGCCTTCCACGCCGTTGATCGCCTCTTCCAGCGGAATGGTGACAGCCTTCTCCACCGTGTTCGCGTTCGCGCCCACGTAGTTGCACGTCACCATCACCGACGGCGGTGTCAGCGTTGGATACATCGCCACCGGCAGGTTCGGGATGCACACCGCTCCCGCCAAAATAATCATCAACGCGCAAACTGTCGCAAACACTGGCCGGTGAATAAAAAAATCAACAAACAAGGTATGCCTTCCTTTTTGGCCCTGCGGAGATCACCGCGGCCGGGTGCCACACAAATGCTGGGTGCCCCAGGTCCCGATTCTGCGACCTGGGATACCACGAATCTCTACCTGTTCCGCTCCGCTGCAAAACCGCAACCCTCTTGTCTCCCGCTCAACCGCCCAGCGGAATCACCGGCATCCCGTTCACAAGAAACTGCGTCCCTGACACAATCACCTTGTCCCCGGCTTTCAACCCTGCGATCACTGAGTAGTTGTTCTCCACCGTATCGCCCAGCGTCACCTGCGTCTGCATCGCAAGCAGGTGGCCGCCCTGCTCCTGCGCCACAAACACAAACGTCTGCCCGCCCTGCCGCATCACCGCCAGCACCGGAACCACCGCCATCGGCGTGTTGCTCCAGATCACCCGCGCCTTGATCATCTGCGCCGTCCGCAGCGTCTCAAGCGGCGTGTGAACCGGCGCCTTCACCAGAATCCCCTGAAGCGTCGGATCAACCTGCGGCGACATGAAATCGATCTTCGTCTTTTCCAGCAGCTTGCCGCTGTTGTCCATCAACTCCACATCCAGCCCCGTGTGCACCTCGGCCGAGCGCTCCGTCGGGATGTAGATGTACGCCTCAAGATCCTTGTTCTCATCCACCGTCGTCAGCATCGTCGCCGGAGCAACATAGTCGCCCACGTGAACCGGAATGTCGCCCACCACTCCCGCAAACGGCGCCCGGATCGTGTAATACGCCAACTGCTCCTCGGCTGTCTTGCGCTGCGCCACCGCCGCCTCGTAATCCGCCTTGGTGTTTGCAAACGACTGCTCGGCCTGGTCGTAGACCGCCCGGCTCGTGATTCCGGCCTCGAACAGCTTCCGCTGCCGCTCGTCCTCCGTCACGTTGTAGTCGTAGAGCGCCTTCTTCTGCCGTTCCGTCGCTTTTTGCGACTCCACCGTCGCCACCTGGCGCTCCGGATCGATCTGCATCAGTGCCTGACCGGCCTTCACATGATCGCCCGACTTCACCCGAATCAACGTCAGCCGTCCGTCCACCTGCGGCTGCATCGTCGCTGACTTTCGTGACTTGATCGTCGCCACATACTCGCTCGCCTGCGCCACCGGAGCCATGCTCACCGCTACCGTCCGCACCGGCATCCCCTGCATCCCCGCGCCCGCCGGTGCTGCCGGCTTCTGCTGCTGGCAGCCCGTCACCGCAAGGCCCAAAAGTACAAAACATCCTATTGTGGGTTTCAACGCCCTGTTCCTCGCTTCATCTTTCTGCTGTTCAGGCCGCCCCGCTCGTCTGGGGCCAGGCTCCCGGCCCCATGCCGGAGTGCTGGTGTCGGAGTGATCTACGCCCCCGGTGGGCCAAAAGTTGATCCGTCCACGGTGCATCTTCGCCATCCCCTGCTCAATTCCGGCTGAAGTCTGCACCGTCCGCCAGCCACAAATCGCCGAAAAGACGCTTCTTATGTCTGACGCCCCGGCCCTTGGCATTGACGCAAAAAAATGCCATCCCGCCGGCCTTGCCGCTTCCCGAGGGTTGCCCTGGCCGCTCTCGAGCGCCTGTCGCCGCCGTCGCCGGTTCTCAACCTTGAGAATAGCGCAACCCGCCCCAACCGCCCCGCTTACCTCCGGAAGGCTCCAAAACACGCCCCCCAAACCGCCGCGTTTTGACAGGGCTACCCCGAATTGATAGCCTTCATAAGGGCGCATACGGCCACAAGGCTGCCTTCGGCCCATTCCAAGCGTCCCCGTCGTCTAGCCCGGCCTAGGACACCGCCCTTTCACGGCGATAACACGGGTTCAAATCCCGTCGGGGACGCCAATTCAATCACAATTTAAAGATTCCCCCCCCAAAGCGGCCAACGCTCCCGGCATTTGCCGGCGATTCCGCTCTGCCCATCCATCCGCCTCCCCCAGATAAATCGCCCACGCCCCTCCCAGCCGTGCCATGACAGGCTCGATTCGCTCCGTCTCCAGGCCTCTGTTTCGCAACAATGCCTGTCTGTGATTCAGCGTCTGCCCGGTTCCGCCACCACGCCCGCTCTTTTCAAACCAATCAAAACGCAGAAAAAAAAGACAAAAAATCGGCGCGGAATCTAGCCTCAGATCCCGCGCCGGGTGGGGAGTGTCTCCTGCCTTCATCCACGGCTGACCAGCTCACTCAAAGCTGGCCGGCCGACTCACAAGCCAGGCACGCACATCACGGATGCGCGATCACATACACCGCCGTTGAGACCGGGCTGTTGGTTGTCGCCCCGGGCGCATCGGCCAGCGCCTTGATGGTCATATTGCCCGCAACCGCTATCGGCACCGAGGAGATGATGCGGGTCGTGCTCGTTGCCGGATTCGACCCGTCCGTCGTGTAGACAAACAGCGCATTCGGCGTCGCCGAGCTGAGCGTGACCATCTGCGTTCCGCTGTAAGTTCCCGGCGGAGGCGTGAAGATCGGCGCTGAAGCCGGCGGCAGGTTAATCGTATAAGCCGCCGCTGAAACGGCGCTGTTGGTGGTCACGCCCGGCGCGTTGGCAAACGCGCTCAGCAGCGCAGACCTGGGAATCGAGACCGGTCCCGTGTAGGTGATCGCGGTTGCGCTCGAAGTTGGATTGGAGCCGTCAGTCGTATAGACGATTACCGCGTTCGGCGTCGCCGAGCTGATCGTCACGGTCTGCGCCCCGGTATAGGTCCCGGCCGGCAGGCTGAACACCGGCGCGGACGCCGGCGAATAGCCAATCAGATATGAGGCCGTTGCGACTGGGCTGTTCGTCGTGGCTCCGGGCGCATCGGCAAAGGCGCTGATCGTCAAATTGCTCGATACCGTGATCGGCCCCGCGGAGATGATCCGGGTCGAGCTGGTGGTTGGGTTTGAGCCGTCCGTCGTGTAACCGAACAGCGCATTCGGAGTGGTGGAGCTGAGCGTCACCTGCTGCGTACTGGCATAATGTCCAGCGGGTGGGGTAAAGATTGGCGCTGATGCCGCCGGCAGCGTGATCGTAAGGTAATCCATCCCAACAGCGCTGTTCGTATAACTCGCGGCCTCCGCCACCGCTTCAAGAACAGTTGTCTTCGTAACCGAAATCGGCCCCGAGTAAACGCTCGCCGTTGCGCTCGTTGCGGGGTTGCTGCCATCTGTTGTGTACAGGATGCGCGCGTTTGCCGTGGCCGAGGTAATGCTCACCGTCTGCGTGCCGGAGTAGGTTCCCGACGAGGGACTGAAGACCGGCGTTCCTGCAAGAGGATAGTTGATCGTGATGCCGGCAATTGCAACCGGGCTGGTGGTGAATCCCGTAGCCTTGGCAACGGCTTCAATCGTTTCAGTCTGTTTCACGGCGATCGGCCCTGCGTAAACGCTGGCCGTTGCGCTCGTGGCAGGATTGGTCCCGTCGGTCGTGTAGTAAATCGTTGCGGTGGGCGCGGCGCAGCGGATCGTCACCGTCTGGGCCGCGGTATAGGTTCCTGTCCCTGGGCTGATGACGGGCGTTGGCTCCGTGCCGCCGGTAATCGTATAGGTTCCCGTCGTTACCGGGCTGTTCACGGTGGTTCCAGGCGCATCCGCAAACGCGCTCAACGTCTCTGTGCTTGACACAGCAATCGGTCCCGAGTAGAGGATGCGCGTCGGGCTCGTGTTGGGATCGCTGCCATCCGTCGTATAAGCAAACAGCGCATTCGGAGTCATCGATGTGATGCTCACTGCCTGAGTGCCGGGATAAGTCCCTGGGGCAGGGCTGAACACCGGGGCTGCCGCCGCCGGCAGAAGGATGTTATACATCGCCGACGCAACCGCGCTGTTGGTGTATCCCGTCTCTTCCGCCACTGCGTTGATCGTCAGTGTCCTCGGAGCAGAGATCGGCCCGGTATAAAGCACGGCAGTCGCGCTGGTGGCTGGATTCGAGCCGTCCGTCGTATAGTAGATTGCCGCCCCGCCTGTCGCGCTCGACAAGCTCACCTTCTGTGCTCCGTTATAGGTGCCCGCGGCAGGGCTGAAAACCGGTGACGCCGCCAGCGGCAGCACCTGGTACACACCTGTCGCCACCGCGCTCGCCGACGCATAGCCATCCACAACTGCAATCGCCTTCAGCGTCTCGGTGCTGGCCACGGTGATCGGATCGGTCATCGAGAACACCGCCGACTTCGTAGTCGGCTGCGTGCCGTCGGTCGTGTAGTAGATTGTGGCCGCAAGCGACGTCGGCGTCGTCATTGAAACTGTGACCGCGGCGCTGTAGCTTCCCGGCAGCGGCGTAAACACCGGCGCGGCCACCACTGACCCCGGCACCTTCACCGTGATCGGCGAACTCGTGACTCTGCCGTACGCGTTGGTTGCAACCAGCGTGTAGGTCTGCGTCGCGGTGGGATTGACGGTCACGCTGCCGCTCCCCGAGGGAACCGGGCCGGCTACGTCAATGTAATCGTAGGAGTCGTCGGCCACGCTGTAAGTCAACGTCACCGGAGTTCCGGAACTGACAGTCGTCGCCGATGCGCTGAAGGCGTTGATCACCGGCGGAGGGCCGGAAGGCGCCGTAGCCGCATCGTAGCCGGGAAACCCAGGGTTCATCTGCACAACTTCAAAATTCTCTGAGCCAACGCTCTTCAGTTGATTCAGATCGCTGTTGTCCCAGCGTGAATCCGGCACGCCCTGAAAAAAGAAGTAGCCCCCGTTATCGGCAAGAATCATTCCATACTGCTTCATGGCCGTCAGAATCACCTGGTTCGTCGGCGAGAATCCTGAGATGTCAAAGCTCGCCTTCAGCCGGATCCTCATTCCCATCACGTTCGACACACCCCAGATGTTGCCTGCGGCATGGGTAGCGGGAGCTACGAAGTACCCGTTGTTATGATCGTTTTTTGTGTGCGCCATCGTGAAGCGAATGGCATGCTTGATGGCGCCGGAGGCTACTTCCTCGTAGCGCACCAGCCCCGGAAAGATCGGCAGCCCGGCCGCGTCGGCTGAGGTCCAGCCATACGGGCGCGACTCATAATTGTTCAAGTCCCACATCGTCTCGCTTGACGCATTCCATTGCCCATTGCAGCGATGCGTGTTCCAGGTCTCGTACAGCACGCACTTCGCCCGATCGATCACCAGCGTGTGGGCGTCATACGGTGCGCTGTTTGCCCCGCCCGCATCCGGCCAGTACGAGCAATCGTCCGGAGCTCCTTCGATCGGCGCGTTGCTCGGAAACGGCGCCGCCACCACATCGCTCTCACCCGCATAATCAATCACGTTGATCGGCACCACCGGCGTCATCGTCGAGTCCACAATGTCGTACGGATACCCGAATGTCGCCCCATTCCCAAAGTCAGGGTGCAGGCCCAGTCCGGCAAATCCAGCCGCCGAAGTGATCGCGGCCGACGCCGGATCAACCGGTGCATTCGCAATGTTCGTGTTCCATAGATTGCTCGCTGGGAACGGAACAAACCCATTCAGATTCGCCTGCGGCCCGAGGGACATCCCCGCGCAGCTCTGCGCGTGGACAGTTGCCGAGGCCAGCAGAGCGCCAAGCACAACCATGATCGCGGAGATCAGAATCACGCTCACCTTCCATCGCCGCATCCGCGCACTCGCGTCTGCCGCCGATTCATCGTTCTCGCCCGCGTGCCTGCCTGCAAAGCAACGTTCGTGCATCAAACCAGGGAACCTGTGCATCCTTTTCTCCTTTAGGGCCTCTGTGACTGGTCGATGACGGCGCGGAAACAAGCCGCTCGCCTCTTTCCAGATTCAATCCAGACGCTTACAAGCCGTCTGAACTGTCGCGACGGTGAGCAAGTAGGGTGGCATCGGAAATTGTGACAGCGTCGCGAAAGCTATTTGCCAAACTCGTCGTTGACCAGGAAGTTGCAAAAGTTGCATGACCAACCGTCGCCGCGCTCAAACTTCGTTGTCCTGTGCGCTCCTGCGGCTTCAAGCGGCCCCATTCGTCCGGGCATCTTGCCGGCTCGCTTCGCCCAAAAACAATCAGCGCGGCCTCAGATCTCCGGCCGCGCTGATTGTGTCCGCTTCCTGTCCGGGTCTACTCCACCCCACCGCCGTTCCGCTCCAGGGTTGAGGCGGGTCCAACATTCACCACCACCTGCGTCAATGGCTCCGATGCCGAGCCCGCATGCTGCGTGTCACCGCTATAGCTGGCCGTGAGCACATGCTTGCCGGGCGCCAGGCCCGCAACGGTAAGTTTCGCCGTGCCCGAGGCCAGCGAGCCGCTGGCCAGTGCCTTGCCGTTCTCGCTCAGCGTCACCACGCCGGTCGGCAGCGTGCTCCCTGCAACCGGCTTCACACTGGCGCTCAGCACCACCGCTTTGCCTTTCGGCGCAGGGTTCAGTGCCGACGCCAGTTTGGTGGCAGTCACAATGTTGATTCGTGTCTGCACCAGCAGCTTCACGCTGCCTGAAGCCTGCGCATAGTCCACGGTGTCGGTCGGCGTAAATTTAACCGTCAGCGTCACGGTGCCGGCGGTACTCTCCACCGTGCCTGCCGGTGGAATGTAAGCGTAGGTGCCCGGAATCGTTACCGTGTTGAACACCGCCTTTGCATTCAGCTGTGTCGCGCTCAGCGCCGTGTTCGTGTAGATTGCGCTCGGCGTCGCCCAGACAATCGTTGGCGTCGCCTGGCCAACCGTGAACGGGAACGAAGTGCTGGCCACCGTGTTCGATGTGTCCCCGTTATAGCTGGCAACCAGCGTATAGATGCCCGCCTTCAGCAGTCCCGGCGACGCAATCGTGGCCGTTGACACTCCGCTGCTGCCCACAGTCAGCGGCGTCGGAAGGTACGTCGTGTTGCCGCTCCCCGAGTTCAACGCAAAGGTCACCGTACCCGAGGGTGCATTCGGGTTGGCCGGCGACTTGCCGTAGTTCGACACCTGCACGGTGAGCGGGAACATGGTTCCGTATGTGAACGAGTTGCCCGTCGGACTCGTGACCGTCACGCTGGGCGTATCCTTCTGCACGGTAAATGTCGCCGTCGCGCTGGTCGCTGAGGCGTCGGCGCTGTCGCCCAGATAGGTTGCCACCACTGTCCAGTTTCCGGCCGTCAGGCTCGGCACTGGATTGGTGTAGGTGAACGAACTCGTGCCGTTCGTTCCCGGCGTCAGCATCTGCTGTCCGCCCTGCACGGTCACGCTGGTTGTCGTGTTCGTAAAGGTCAGCCCCACCGCGCCTGTCGGAGCCGAAGGATCGGCCGGCGTCATTCCCGTGTTTGACACCGTCACCGTCGTCGGAATCACCGTCCCCGGAACAAACGAGAAGTTCGCCGGCGGTGTGCTGATGGTCACCTTCGGTGTCAACTGAACCACGTTGAAAGTGACAGAGCTGCTGTTGGTCGCGGCATTCAACGTATCGCCGAAGTACGCGGCAGACACGCTCCAGTTCGCCACCCCGAGGTTGGTCATCGGAACGGTCACGCTCGATGAGCCGTTGCTGCCTTGCACCAGTGTGCCGTTGAAGGTGAGGCTCGAACCACCGCCCACGGGCAGCACTGTCAGCTGAACCGTTCCCGTCGGCGAGTTGGCCACTGAAGGCGTCGCCCCGGCATTCGACACCACCACCGTGGCATTCACCGTGCCGGGCAGATAGCTGGCGCTCGCCGCCGGGCTCGTAATGGTCACCGTCGGCGTGGCCTGCACAACGCTGAAGGCAACCTGGGTCGATGTAGCCGCCGAGCCAAGTGAGTCTCCGCTGTAGTAGGCCGTCACCACATAGTTCCCCTTCGTCAGCCCGTTCAATGGGTAGGGAAGGGCAAACCACGCCCTGCTGGTGTTCGGAATCGAGACCACCGGCAAGTTTTGTGCGCTCGCCACCACCGTGCTGCTGCCCGCGCTGGTCACGCTCAGGCTAACCGTGCCGGTCGGCGGCGTCGGGTATTGCGAAATCTGGTTATCGACCACCACCTGCACGGGAACGCTGCTTCCGGCCGGGAAGGTCGCGCCCCCCGTCGGCGTCTGCACGGCAATGGTCGGCGTGGTGGTGCTGGCCAGCCCGTAGCACTTCAGATGCATCCGGTTCTGGAACGTCGCCGTGTTGTCCACGAACGTGATGTCTGCGGTGCGCACGCCGGGCGCCGTCGGATAGCAGCTAAAGCCAAACTGGCAGCTCTGCCCGGGGTGCAATGCGCCGGCCCAGCTGCAGCTCGTGGTCAGCGAATCCTCAACAAAGTCCCCGGGGTTGGCGCCGCCCATCACCTGGTTTGACACCAGCAGGTCGTCGTTCCCGGTGTTGCTCAGCAGGAAGGTCATCACCTGCGACTGCTTGCCCACCAGGGTCGTGGGAAAGTTCCGCTGGCCGTCCGGGCCAATCTGGCGGATCACGTAGTTTGGCAGCGTCGTAACTCCGCCGGTGGCGATGGCCGTATCCACGCTGGCGGTGTAGATTACGCCGTTGGAATCCACCGCGACTCCCTTGGCCGCCGACAGGGTTGCGTCCGTCGCCGGGCCATAGTCGCCCGTGTACCCGGCCCCTGGCAGCGCGCTCGCCGCCACGTTGCCCGCCACGTTGCGCAGCAGGCCGTTATACGTGTCCACACGCCGCACCAGGTTGTTGGCCGCGTCCACAAAATACATATCGCCGGCCGCATCAAATGCATAGCCCGTGGGCGTCGAGCCGATCTCGGCATTCTGCGCCCTCACATTGTTGCCGCTCCAGCCGCAGTTCCCGTTCCCTGCCGCCTTCCAGTTGTAGAAAGACGCAGGGTTAAATCCCACAATCGCGCACATGCTCGGAGATTCCCACAGGTCTGGCCCATAGAGGTTGCCGAGTAAATCCACCCCAAATGGGTTCTGCACAGCCAGCGGCCCCGCGCTTGCCAGGCTGTTGATGCTCAGCTGAATGGAGGGCGTGCCGGGCGAAGCGGGCACCTGGTAAAAGCCGTTTCCGTCGGTAATGTCCACATCCCCTGCCGCGTCTACATTCACCCAGTTCGGCGCCTGAAGCTGCACATTCAGCACCGTGCAACCGTTGCCCTTGCCGCAGTTGCCCATTGCGGTCTTGCCCAGCCCCGCAAAGGCATACACGCTGCCCTCGCTCAGTGCATCCACTGAGTTCGTCGTCGCATCGGCAATGTACACATTCAGAAAGCTGTCCGCCGCCAGCCCTACCGGGAAGCCGAGCTTGGTTTGAGTCCCCGCCTCGGAGTTGTTTGTATCCACAACGGTCCAGGTGCCGCCCCCGGCCACCAGATTCAGGTTGCCGCTCGAATCCATCATGTAAACCATGCCCCCCTTGCCCGGAGGGCCCTTCGAATCCGAAACGTAAAGATTGTCGCCCTGGTCCACCAGCACGTCGCCTGCCTGGTAAATCAACGGCGTGTTCGACGGCATTGACTGCGGCAGCGTCGTGATCAGCGCCGGGATAAAGCTGATTGCCGCGCCCTTTGACAGGCCCTGAAGGCCCACCACATCCGGCCGTGCCGCCTCAGCCGACGTGAACCGCAACTGCCCCGCCCGCTGCCCTGGGCCCTTGGGCTCAAAGCTCACCACCACCGCGCACGTGTCGCCGTCGTTGTAGATTGCGCCTTGTCGGCAGCTTCCCCCAATGACGTGAAAGTCGTTCGTCGCCTCCACGCTGATCATCGTGGTCTTCTCATGGAAGGCTACCGCCACCTGCTCGGTAGCCGGTGTCCCCAGGCTCGCGGGCTGCGAGAACTGCCACGCCTCGCGATCCGGCCGGCCGCGGAGCGACTTGCGGACTACGCTCGAGCTTGCGCTTGTTTGAGCGCCGGGAGCGGCGTTGCGCTCCACCAGGGTGATGCGGGCCTGGGGCGCGGATGTCGCGCCCCACAGACCAGGAGCTGCCAGCAGCAGCGCTGCGGCGGCAAAGATCGAGACGAACTTCTTCATGGACATGGCTCCAAAGCGGTCGCCGGGAAGCGCGACCTGGGGTTTTTCAAACCACCCAAAGTAGGGAACCGGCGAAAATTGTGACAACACCATCTCACTTTGGGAACCACTTTGCCGAAAAGAGAATTGAGAGACGGCCACAATCTGCCCGCGCCGTCACCCTCCCTCCAGGGCCTCCCGGCCAATCGTTCCCGCCCTGAAAGGATTACGATTCGCTTCCGCGTTTTAGCAGGACAGCCCACTGGTCAAATATGAGAAAATCACGCGCAGGTTCCACCAAAAGGTTTGACGCAAATGCTCGATAGCCAGCAGGCAGCGGAAGTTTTGCCGGCAGCCGCCGAAGCCGGCGAGCTCAAGCTCCTCGTCGACGCCATTGCCGCCGGCGACTCGGCGGCCGAGGACGTCTTTGTCGCCCGCTTCCTGCCCCTCGTGCGCGCCATGCTCATCACCCGCACCCGCAACCCTGACGTCGCCCAGGACCTGCTCCAGGACGTGATGCTCGGCGCTATCTGCGCCCTGCGCAAGGGCCAGTTGCGCGACCCCGCCCGCCTCTCCTGGTTCGTCCGCGGAATCGCCCGCAACCACCTCAACGAGCACTTCCGCGGCAAAGCCCGCCAAACCGCCTCCATCGAGTTCCCTGACCGCATTCCCGACCTGGGTACCGGCCGCGACGACGCTGAAATGAACCGCCGCGAGACCCTCGCCCTGGCCGGCATTCAGCGCCTCGACCCCACTGACAAGGCCATTCTCCAACTCACCCTCGTCGATGGAATGAAGCCCGGCAAAATCGCCGAATTGCTCGAGCTCAGCTCTGACGTCGTCCGCCAGCGCAAGGTCCGCGCTACACGCCGATTGATACAATTCGTTGAAAATCAGTCACAAAAGTTGCTGGTCTCCTACTCTAGCGCCAGGAGAATGCGATGAGAACGTGCGACGGAAAACCCGCGGAACGCTACGCCCTCGCATACTTGGAAGCAAGCTTGCCTGAGGACGAAACCGAAATCTTTGAACAGCACTACTTCGATTGCCCGGTTTGCGCCGAGCGCCTGCAAACCATGCGCGCCGCCTCCCGGATCCTGGCCCGCGAACCGGCGGTTGACCTCGAGGCTTTGCGCCCAAAACGATTCTTTACCTGGTTTGTTCCTGCCCCGGCATGGGGGCTCGCCGCGGCCGCCGCCCTTCTCGTGCTCGGCATCTTCCTCGTCCATCGTTCCGCAACGCCGCCTCAGCCGCAGTTGGCCCAGCTCACCCCGCCCCCGGCGTCCGTTCCGGTTACTGCCGCCCCCGCTCGCCAGGCCGACTTCGCCATGCCCGTGTTTGCGGCCCCTGAGTTGCGCGCCGAGCGCGAAGATCCCAACTTCAAGGCCGGCCGAACCGCCTATGCAATGGGGGATTACCATGCCGCCGTCGCCGCCCTTCGCCGCGTGCCCCCCTCCGCGCAGGAGTCCCTTGCCGCCCGCTTCTATACCGCCGCCTGCCTCATGAAACAGGGCGACCTGAATCGAGCCGCCGCCGAATTTGACCGCGTCGCCCGTGCCGGCGACTCCCCGCAATTGGAGTCGGCTCTCTATTACCTGGCCCAGATTGCCCTCGTCCGTGGCGACCTCAACCAGGCCCGCGCCCGCCTCAATCAGACGATTGCCCTCCGCGGCGACCTCGAAGCCAAAGCCCGTTCCCAGGTGGCCGCCCTCAATGCGACCGGAACTCATTCAGGGAGCCACTAACAAGACGATGCGCTCCTGTCGAGGCTTCACCTCCCTCTGTCTTCTGGCCGCTCTCCTCGCTTCATTGCCGGCTCTTCGGGCCGCTGCCCAGAGCATCGCCACCACCGGCAACGACCCCGTGGCCAAGGGCCGCGAAGACCTGCGTGCCGCCGAGGCCGCCCATCCCGGCAACACCCCCGAGGTGGCCGACGCAATCAGCGACTTGATCATCCTTCTCTCTGAAAATGAGCAGGTCGACGCCTCCGCCGTTCCGTTGGCCGAGCGCGGCCTTGCCATTGCCCGCGCCATCGGACCCCGCAGCCGCCAGATGGTCAATGCCCTTGCCGCCGCCGCGCGCGTCCAGACAATGCTCAACCACAGCGCCCAGGCGCGCCCCCTCGCCGAACAGGCCTACGACATCGCCGCAAAGGACTATCCCAACAGTGAAGAGCTGATCTCCGCATCCGATGCGCTGAGCGATGCCTGTGAGGTCCTCGGCGACTTCGACTGCGCCTTGCAGGCCAGCCGCGTCACCCTTCAGGCCGAACGCAGCATCGGCGCAAAGATGGATTGGCTGGCGGTCGGCACCATGTCGGGCATTGCCAATATTCTGGAGCAGTTGAACAAGCCTGATGAAGCCGAGACCACGATTCTTGAGGCCCTCGCCTCCGCTATTCGCCAGCGGCCTGATGCCCCTGAGATCGCCGTCCTCGAGGGCAACGCCGGCCAGTCGCTCGTGCGCCACAAAAAGTTCGAGCTGGCCACGCCCCATGTCGAGCGCGCCGTCGAACTGGCTGAAAAGCTCACCGGGCCAGACAGTTGGCTCACCCTTGACACCATCGGCTTCCGCGCTGACCTCTACACCCGCACCGGCAGGTACGCGCAAGCCTGGAAAGACTACGACCGCGCCATCCACAACCCCTCTGAGCGCATGCTCTTTGTCGCCCGCATGCGCTTCAACTTCTCCCGCTCCCTCGCCGCCGGCGGTGACCCCGTCCGCGCCGCCGAACAGGCCCTCGAGTCGGCCCGCATGACCCGCGAAACCTTCGTCCTTGAGGCCCGCACTCTCCCTGAGCGCCAGGCCCTCGCCTTTGAAAAAGACCAGCCCTACGGCCTCAGTTGCGCCCTCTCTGTCCTGCTCCGCCACAACCAGGTCGCCCCCGTCCCTGTCTTTGAAGAGCTCATGCGCTCCCGCGCCCTCGTCGCCGATGAGATGGCACGCCGCCAGCGCAACCTCAACCAGGCAAACGATCCTGACGTGGCCCGCCTCATCGCCGAGCTCAACCAGGCCCGCGCCGCGGCCATTGATGCTCAAAACTCCGCCAACGCTACTGACCAGGGACGCGAGGCCATCCGTCTCGCCACTGAGAAAATGGAGAAGGTTGAGCGCGCTCTCGCCGAGCACAGCGCCCAGGTCCGTGACGACCGCCGCCAGAACTCCGCCACACTCACTGACCTCCAGGCCAGTCTTCCCCCTCGCTCCGCCCTCATCTCCTACGCCTACTTCTGGCGCGTCCCGGTTGACAAGCTTGACCCCGGCTACGGCGCTGACGCCTCTTACATGGCCTTCGTCCTCAGGCCCGGCGACAAAACCCCAGCCGCCTTTGACCTCGGCGACGCCAAATCCATCGATGACCTCGTCAAGCGTACGCGCGAAGCCGCCGACCGCCAGGCCCGCTCCGGTGGACTCGGCGCCCTGCGCAACGAGCGCCTCTACCGCGACGCAGCCGGGGCCCTCCGCAAGCGAATCTGGGACCCCCTGCTGCCCCTCGTCAAAGATGCAGGCCTCGCCCTCGTCGTCCCTGACGGTGAACTCAATCTCATCCCCTTCGCCAGCCTGCCCCTCGGCAACGGCTACATGGTCGAAGGCAAAACCGTCATCCACATCCTCACCTCCGAGCGCGACCTCATCCCCGCCCACTCTGTTCCAAAGAAGGCCGGCATCCTCGCCATCGGAAACCCTGACTTCGGCCTCTCCCATCCCGCGCCGCAAGCCTCTGCCCAATCCCGCGGCTCACAGCCCTGCACCCCCATTGACCAACTGCAATTCGAGCCCCTTCCCGGCACCGCCGAAGAGACCTCCGGCATTCTCCGCTCCTGGCAGAACTGGCGCGCCGGCGGCCAGGCGCAACTGCTCTCCGGCAAGCAGGCCACCCGCGAGCGATTCCTCGCCGAGGCCGGAAATTACCGCTTCCTCCACATCGCCACCCATGCCTTCCTGCTCGACCATCGCTGCGGCAGCAGCAATCCGCTGCTGAATTCAGGCCTCGTCTTCGCCGGCGTCAACCCAAAACACGAGGCCGCCATCGTCACCGCAGAGCAGATCGCCTCGCTTGATCTCAGCGGCGTCGAGTGGGCCGTCCTGTCGGCCTGCAACACCGGCAATGGCGAGTTCCACGACGGCGAAGGCGTCCTCGGCCTCGAACGAGCCTTCCGCGTCGCCGGCGCTCAAAGCGTCGTCATGACCCTCTGGCCCGTCAACGACACCCTCACTCGCAACTACATGGCCAACCTCTACGCCGAACGCATCCAGCGCCACGCCGCCACCGCCACCGCCACATGGAACGCCTCTCGCCAGTTGCTCCTGGCCCGCCGCGCAGCCGGCCAGTCCACGCATCCCTGGTACTGGGCAGGCTTCGTCGGCGCCGGAGCCTTGCAGTAGCCCCAACGCCTCCCCCCAGCCCAAAAAATCGCCCGGCGGAGTCTCCCGCCGGGCGAGGGGTACTTCGGAAAATCTCTATTGAATCGCCCACACCGCAACACTGCCCGACGCATTGCCGTAATTCGGCCCGCCGCTGTAGGCCGCATTCACCGTATTCAAGCCCGCCGCCAAAGCGGTCGTGGTCCAGCTCGCTTTCCCATTCCCGTCCACTTGCACCGTCGCCGTATTCGTCCCCAGCACAAACGTCACTGTGCCGGTATTCGCCGGTGCCCCCGCCGTCCCCGAACTGATCGTCGCGGTGAAGATCACCGCATCGCCCATCTTCGCTGGATTCTCTGAGGCCGTCAGCGTCATCCGCACCGGCGCAGCCGTCACCGCAAAGCTCTCGTTCACCGGTCCGGCATCGCTGAAGTTTCCTTGCGCCGCGTAGTAGATCGCCACCTGGTGCGTTCCTGCCGCCGGCTGCGTCACCGTAAAGCTGGCGTTGCCGTTGGCCAGCGCCACGCTTTGCCCCGGCTGGTTATCCAGAACATACGTCACGTTGCCTTGCGGCGACCCGGCCCCTGATGAAGCGCTCACCGTGCAGTGGTAGCTCACCCCGTAGGGAATCGTTGCGTTCCAACATGATGCCGTCAGGCTTACCGGCGCCGCGTTCACCAGAATCGTAACCGCCGGCGAAGTCCCCGCCGGATTCATCGTGTCGCCCAGGTAATTCGCGGTCAGCGAGTGCGTTCCCGTATTGAGCGCCGTCGAAATGTACCAATAGGCGCATCCGTCTCCGCCCAGTGTCTGCGTCGTCAGCAGGCTGCTTCCGTCCATGATCCTCATCGATCCCGTAGCCGGCTTCTTCGACACTGAAGTCACGCAGGCGGTCAGGTTGGTCCCGGCCGGATACGTCAACGTATCCGTCGCTGCCGTCAGGCTCACCGCCGCGCGGGTCGGATCGCTCACCGTGAAGCCCAGATACGACGAACTCCCCTGGTTGCTCGCATCCCCCTGGTAATTCGCGGTCACTGACAGGTGCCCGATCACCGTCGGCGTCATCTGGCAGGTGGCCACTCCGTTCGCCAAAGCAGCCGTGCAGAGCGTCGAGCCTGCGGAAACAAACACCACGTTGCCGGTCGGATTCACGCCCGTTACCGTGGCCGTCAAAACTGCCGGCTGTCCCACCGTTAGAGCAGTGGTAGCCGCCGTCAGCTTCGTCGTTGTGGCCGCCGCTCCCACCGTAATCGTCACTGACGCGGCTCCCGCTGAGTAAGTGCCCGCGCCGGAGTAGGTGGCCGTAATCGTGTGGCTGCCGCCCTTCAGCCCAGTCGTGGCAAAGGTAGCCTTGCCCTGCCCGTTCAGGTTCACCTGGCCAAGCGGGTTCGCCCCGTCTGTAAAGCTCACCGTGCCCGCGGTCATGGCCGCCCCGCCCCGCGTCGCATTCACCTGCGCTGAAAAGCTGAAGCTCGACCCCGCCGTCGCCCACCACGGTGTCGGCGTAAGCACCACGTTCACCGCCGCCTCGTTCACCGTGAACGACTTCACCACCGGCGTCGCCGCGCCAAAGTTGCCCTGCAACGCAAAGCCGATCGTCAATTGGTGGTTCCCCGTTGCCGCCTGCGGAACCGCCAGCGTTGCGTTCCCGTTCGCCAGTGTCGCCGTCGCTGCCACGCCGCCGTCCAGCGCATACGTGATCTGTCCCACCGGTGCGCCGGCATTCGAGCTCGCCGTCACCGTGCAGTGATAGTTGAACCCCGACGTCACTGTCGTGGGTCCGCAGCTTGCCGCCAGATTCACCGCCACCGGGTTCACCGTCAGCGCCACCGGCGCCGAATTGCCTGCAACGTTGTTGCTGTCGCCCCCGTAGTTCGCGGCGATTGAGTGCGCGCCCGCATTCAGTCCCGGCGCAATATACCAGTAGGCGCAGCCGTCCCCGCCCAGCGTAAGGTTCGCAAGCTGTGTCCCGTTGTCCACAATCGCAACGGTCCCCGTCGCAACCGTGCCCTGAACCGCCGAGGCCACGCAGGCCGTCACGTTCGTCGCGCCAGGATACGTCACCGTGCTCGCCGCCAGATTCAGCGTCACCGCCGCATCGTAAAGCAGGGCCCCGTTCAGCGTGATCGTCTGGATCGCATACTTCGGCCCCGCCGCATTCAGGTTGTTGTCCACCGCTACCAGCGCGCCGCTGTTTGACCCCTTGCCGGTCGGCGCAAAGCTCACCGCCAGCGCGCACGCGCTGCCCGCCGCCAGGCTCTCTGCATTGCCGCCCGCCGGCAAAATCGCGCATTCGTTCGCGCCGGAGCTGGCTAGCGTAAAGTTTTGGCTGATCCACGGATTCGAGGTCGCCACCAGCGGCTCAACCACCAGCGGCTCGTTCCCGTTGTTTACGATCGTTACCATCCTCGGACTGTCCGCGCTGATGCTCCCCGGCGCTGTCGGCGCAAACTTCAGCGCCGGCGCGTCGGCCACGTCTTCCTTCAAAAAGATGTTGTTCACCCCGTCGCCCACATACAGGTTGCCCGCCTGGTCAATCCCGATGCCGTAAACCAGACCCAGGCCCCGCGTGCCCACAACGCTCTGCTTATAGCTCCCGTTCGCCGGCGTCTCCCGCACCACCCGCCGGTTAAACGTGTCCGCCACATACACGTTCCCATTGCCGTCCACCGCCACTTCATACGGCACGGCAACATTGCTCTCAATCGTCGTTTGCTGGTACCCGGAGGCCGTCGGCGTCTCCTTCACAATGCGGCTGTTCAGCGTGTCCGCAACAAAAATATTTCCCGCCGCATCCACCGCCAGATCGTAGGGATATATCAGCCCCGTCCCTGTCTGTGTCTGGGTATAGCTCCCGTTCGACAGGTTCTCAATCACCACCCGGTCGTTCGTCGTGTCGGCAATGTACACGTTCCCGGCCCCATCCACCGCGAGCCCCGTCGGGTACGACAGGTTCACTGTCGGCAGCGCGCTCTCAACAAATCCCCCGCCGGTCAGTGTCTCTTTCAGAACCCGGCTGTTTCCTGAGTCCGCAATGTACACGTTGCCGCTGCCGTCAATCGCCACCGCCGAGGGCTGGTTCAGCCCGCTGCGCACCACCGTCGAGGCATAGCCGTTCGCCCCCGGCGTCAGCCTCACAACCTTGTTGTTGTTGAAATCGGCATAGTAAATATTGCCCCGAGGGTCGATCGCCGGCCCATTGGCCGAGAGATTGTTCCCCGACGCAATCACCGTCTCCGTGCCCGGCAAAAACGCCATCTGCGCGCCCAGTCCCGTTCCTGAGATGTATACCGTGACAATGGGCTGCCCCGCCGCGTTCTCCAGAACCGCCGCTCCATTCCGCGCGCCTGAATAGCTCGGCGTGAACGTCACGTTCACCGTGCAGTTTGCGCCCGTCGCATACGTGCTCCCTGCCTGGCAGGTTCCGCCGCTGGCCACTGCAAAATCCAGTCCCGCCACTCCCTGCGTCAACGCCGACACCGGCCCCAGAACCCCGCCCTTGTCAAACACAAACAGCAGCGAAAGTGCCGCGCTCGTCGTCCCGATGTTCTGCGACCCAAAACTCGCTGACGACCAATCGGCCACCACCACCCGGTCGTTGTTTTCGTCCGAAATATACACGTTGTCGTGCGCGTCCACGGCCAGCCAGTGCGGGTAGTTCAGCCCGCTGTTGGCAACCCATGCGCCCTGGTACCTGCCGTTCGCCAGCGTCTCGCGCACCACCGCATTCGCGGTTCCTGAAGCGATAAACAGGTTGCCTGCCCGGTCAATCGCGATCCCGGCCGGGTAGGCGATCTGGCTGTTCACCGCGTCCGGGCTGTAGTAGCCGAATGTCGCCACCTGCACCAGCGGATTCGGATAAGTCGCCACGCCGCCCACCATCACCGCCACATCTTCCACAATCCGTTCGTTGTTCGTGTCCGCGATAAACAAATTCCAGTTCGTGTCAAACGCAATGCCGAAAGGATCGGCCAGCCCCTGTCCCGCCGCGCATGAGTTCCCGCACGCCGCCAGAAACGGAACCGGTGCGCCTCCGCCGGCCGGAATCTTGTAGATTGACCCTGACCCGTTCCCGCCCCCCGTGCCCCGGTCCAGAACAAGAATGTTCCCAGATGCGTCCACCGCGACCCCTGCCGGCTGCGTCAGCATCGCTGAATTGCCTGAAGGCTGAAAAAGCGCCGACTGCGTGTAGCTCTCCGTCGCCGGGTTCCACGTCTCCTTCACAACCGTCGGCCCGCTCGCGTTATCCACCGTGATATACAAATTCCCAGCCGCATCCACCGCAATCCCGTTCGCCGCATAAGGAGCAGGAATCGTGCTGTCCGTAAACCCTTGCGCCGAGGGCCGCGAAATCAACACCGACTCGTACGCCAGCGTGTAGATCGCTCCATTGCCATCGATCGCAATGCCTTCCGTACTCGATGTCGAGTTCAGAAAAGTACTCACCACGCCGCCAAAATGCGCGGCCTGCGCGTTCCCGAACTGCGGCACGGCCAGGCCAACAACAGCCAGAGCCAAAACGATCGTCAAGCGGATGCTGCGGAATTCAATCTTCGAGTGCATTCAACCTTCTCTTGCGGCGGACGTTCTTTGCGCTTCGATTTGTTCCCGCAAGGCCGGTGCTTCAAAGTCCGCTAAAGTGCTATCCACGGCCGGCGGAACGCTCATCGCTGCTCTCTTTATGGTGTCCGCGCCGCCGCCAATCCTCAATAACCCTTTCGCAGCCACCTCTACGACGCACTAGCCACTGAAAATCACACAAAAGGGGTATAAAGTTTTTGCGATTTGGCATGTGTAAATATCGCTGCGAAAAATCTAGAGGCGCGCCTGTTCAAGCCGCTCCCCAAATAGCTCACTCTAAGCAACCCCGGTTACGCCGGTACATTGAAAAGGCGCGGCTTTAGACGCGCCAAAAGATGGCCAAAAGACGAAGCCCTGGCTTTAGCCCCCCGAGGGAATGCTGCATCGCTAAGTCAAAGTTTTGAAACGCCGCGGCTTCAACTCCGCCGCAAACGCAACAACTCAAGCGCCGCCTCCGGTGCCTGCGTGAGAATTGGATTTTAGGGTTCGCCTTGCTGCGCCGCAATGCGGCGCTGACTCGCTGCCTTTCAATCAAGCCCGCTCCACCCACCCTCAGTTCAGCTTCGTCAGGTGGACGCTGGCCTGCGTCTCCGGCACCGTCCCGTCGTTCACCTCAACCTCAGTCGGCTTTCCCTGGATCAGAAGCCGCTGGATCGTCTGCCCCCGCGCCGGAACCAGCGCCCGCTGCGTCACCGAGTTCGTCGCCGATCGCACCGTCACCGGAACCTCGGCCTCCACATATCCGCTGTTGGCCACTGTAACCGCCACCAGCCACGACCCCGCGCTCGTCGAACTCGGGAAGGCGTTCGCAATGCTCAAATCCGGCAACCCCTTGTCCGCGTCCACCCAGTCGTTGAAAAACCAGTGCAGATCCCGCCGTGTGCCCGCCTGCTCCAGCAACTGCTCAAACACGCTCGAATTCTTGCCGTAATCCTGCCCCGGATTGTAGGCCCGCAGCGCCGCTGAAAGCGTCGTCTCGCTGGCCAGGTCGCGCAGCATCCACAACACATACGTCGCCTTCGTCCTGAAGTATATCGGCGATATCGCCGCGTCCAGCGGCTGTCCCGCGCCTTGCCCCGGACTCTCCGGCTCGGCCAGCGCCAGCGCCGCCCGCGTCGCCTCCAGACTCTCCAGCGCCGTGGTCCGGCCCCGCTGCTTCTCCACCCACAGCGTCCCCATAAAGTGAGCCACGCCCTCGCTCAGCCACGCCCGCGGAGACTGCATCCACGCATGCGTCAGAGCGTGCGCCATAATCCCGTTCAACTGTTCCGGGCTCGCCTGCCGCACCGCCGTCACCAGCAGCGCGCCCGTCTCAAACGGCGCATCCTGCGCGTCAGGCAGGTCCAGCAGCGTCAGTTGTGCACGCGGCCGCTGCCCCAGCCACCCCTGCAAAAATGGCGTCACCGCGGTCGTCGCCCCAGCCCAGTCTGCCGCCGCAACGTCATCCTCCGGCAGCGTCCAAACCGTTGTATTGATCGCCGCATGCGGCGTGCGCATCGCCACAAACAAGCTCGGCGCCTCAAACCCCAGCACCTCTGCCCCCGTGTCCGCCGTCGCCACCCCCGCCAGGTCAATCCCCGCGTCGCCCGCGTCCGTCACGCTCAGAGCCACAGGATGCCCGTTCACCAGCGCGATCGTCGGCGCGTGCCCGTGCGGAAACTCGTCCGTCAGCCGCAGCCTGAAGTGAGCCCCCGCAATCCGCACCTTGTGCTCGCCCATCTCGTCAAACAGCCGCGCCCCATCGCCCAGAATCACCGGTACCGTCGACACCGGGTACCACACCACATTCCCAAACCCCCGCAGCCCCGTGAATGAAACCCCTATCCCGTCCCAGTCCGAGTGCAGCGCCACATCCTCCGGAGTCCCGATCGCCACCAGCCGCTGCGCTGACTCGCCGATCGCGCCCCCGTACGAAACATCCAGTTGAAGGCTCTGGCCCGGCTGCAGTGCCGTCGCCAGCGGAACCGCCGCCTCATGCAACTGCCCCGTGTGGTCCGCATCCGAGTTCAGCACCGCCACCGTGAAGGCAACATCCCGCCCATTCACCCGGATCCGCTGCCAGTCCAGCGACGAAGAAATCTGCAGCGGAATCTTGTTCAGCGGACCCTTGCCGCTATTGCGCACCACCACCAGCGCCCGCACCGTAATCTGCTGCGGCGCCGACCGCAGCCGCACATCCATGTCAAAGTCGGTAAACACCACCGCCTCGCGGTCCCCGTCCGTCACCGCCGGCGCGGCAACCATCTGCGCCGCCGTCGCCTGCTGGCCCCCCTGCGTCGTCGCCTCTCCCGTATTCGGATCAATCGTGCGCGAAAAAATCACCTGCCCGCTGCCCGGCTGCGCACTCTGCGCCCCGCAAACCATCGCAGCCGCCAACGCCAAAGCCCCAGCCACCCACGCCGCGTTCAACCGCGAGCCCGCACCTTCACCCCGCATCAACACCCTCATGACCCCAGGCCTTTCTGCTTCTTTGGTTTGGACGCAACCCCCGCCGTTTGGCCACCTCCGCCTCGCCCCGCACTCCGCCGCTGCCGCGAAGCCTCATACAACACCACCGCCCCCGCCGCCGATACATTCAGCGAACTCACCCCGCCCGCCATCGGAATCCGCAGCAGATGGTCGCAGGTCTTCTTCACCAGCTCATGCAGCCCCGCGCCCTCCCGCCCCAGCACAATCACGCAATTCCCCGTCAGGTCGAACTGGTCGTAATCCGCCGTCCCCTTTTCATCCAGCCCAATGATCCACAGGTTCTGCCGCTTCAGCTCTTCCAGCGCCCTCACCAGGTTCACCACCCGCGCAATCCTCAGGTGCTCCGCTGCTCCCGCGCTCGCCTTCACCGCCACCGGACTCAAAGGCGCTGAGCGTCTTTCCGTCAGCACCACCCCATCCACGCCCGCCCCGTCGGCCACTCTCAGCAGCGCCCCCAGGTTCTGCGGATCTTCCACCCCATCCAGCGCCAGCACCAGCCGCGCCGCGTTTCCATGCGCCGCCCCCGCCTCAAACAAATCCTCAATCGACAAAAACTCCTGCGCATGCACCATCGCCACCACTCCCTGGTGCGCCGGCGTCTGCGCCATCAGCGTCAGTTGTTCTCGCGACTCCTGCCTTACCCGCACCCCCGCCTGCCGGCACAACGCCACCAGCCGTTCCAGCCGATCGTCCTGCCGCTCCCGCGCCACCAGCACATGGTCAAAGCGCCGCCGCCCCGCCTTCACCGCCTCTTCAACCGCATGCACCCCATACAAAACTTCCATGAAAGTAGTGTAGTTTGTCCCCGCTTGCTCCCACCGCTCCCGCCCCTCGGCTTCCGCATCGAATCCAATCTCTTCTGGGGCCTCCTCGCCCCCTGATCAACCGGGCCCCCGCCACGCCGAAAGGGTGTCAGACCGCGCCATCCAGGAAAGTCATTGTTCTCCCTGCGTCCATGTCGGTTGCTGGTTGTGATGTCATATTTACTTTTATGAAGGCAATGCCTACAATGTAAATGAGGTGAGATCATGCCGAATCTGACCGTCCGCAATCTGCCTGAAGAGACGCATCGTGCCTTGCGCGTGCGCGCGGCCCGCCATGGCCGTTCCACAGAGGCTGAGGTCCGCTCCATTCTGGAAGAAACCGTCAGGCCCGCCGAGCGACTCAAGATCGGTTCTGAGATTCACCGTATCGCGCAACAGATCGGGGGCATGGACGACCTCGAATTGCACCGCCAGCGAAGCGAAATCCGCGGAGCGGAATTCGAATGATCGTCCTCGATACCAACGTCCTCTCCGAACCCCTCAAATCCTTGCCGGACCCAAAAGTCATGCAATGGCTCGACAAGCAAGTGGCCGACACCCTCTTTATGACGGCCATCAGCCGCGCGGAGATTCGATTCGGCGTTTCGAGATTGCCTGACGGCAAGCGCAAGGCTGCTCTTGCCGCGCAAATCGAACTGGTGCTTGAACTGTTCAAGGACCGCTTGCTGGATTTCGATGCCGCCGCAGCCGATCACCTGGCCAATATCGCAACAAACTGCGAGAAGATCGGGAGAGTAGCCAAGGCGCCTGACGCCTATATCGCGGCCATCGCGTCGGCCCGGGGTTTCGCGGTCGCCACAAGAAACGTCAGCCACTTTGAACACACCGGTGTTCCTGTGATCAACCCATGGGATTGATGGCTTCTGAGAGTGAGTGACCCTGTTAACTGTGTTCCTTGCTGGCTCACACCTTCCACGGCCAGCGCAGTGGTGCCGTTGCTCCATTCGAACGAGTTGAACTTTCCCGCACTGCTCCAGTGAAAATTCAAAGTAGGCCATTCCCACTTCGTCAACCCAATTGACACAGACTCTCGCACCCGCTAAACTCGCGCCCGAGAGAAGGGATCACCCATTCATGAACAACAGCCGCCCCGCCAATCTTTCTTCATCCATTCACCGCCGCACCATCCTCAAGTCCATCGCCGCCACTGCCGCCGCCACCGCCCTCACCCCATCCCTCCCCGCCCTTGCCGAGCCCACCACCATCGCCCCCATCCCCGCAGCCCCCTCCGGCCTCGCCACTTGGGACCTCTACGAATTCAAAATTCCCCTCCACGGCGAATCTCTTCAATCTCTCAACCCCCATCGCGCCTCTTCGCTCGCCCTCGACGCCCTCTTCACCCTCCCCTCCGGCAAATCCATGCGTGTCCCCGCCTTCTTCACCCAGGACTACGCATCTGACACCGCTCCCATCGACGGCTCAAAAGGCTGGCGCATCCGCTTTGCCGGCCCCGAGCCCGGCGCCTACAAAGCCAGAGTCGAGCTCCGCATCCAGGGCAAGCTCGCAGCCACCCGCGAAATCCCTCCCTTCACCCTCGCCCAATCCAAAAACCACGGCGTAATCCGTGTCTCCCCCACCGCCCCCCGCTACCTCGAATTTGAAGACGGCCTCGGCTTCTTCCCCATCGGGCAAGACGTCTGCTGGACCACCGATGTCACCAAATCCATCCCCGGCGCGACCATCGCCGTCCCCACCCTCCCCTGGGACCAGGCATACCAGCGCTGGTTCACCCGCATGGGCCAAAGCGGCGCAACCTGGGCCCGCGTCTTCATGAAAGAGTCCTTCTTCATTGATGCCGGCCAGCCCTGGCAATGGGAGCTCGACAAAGCCTGGCGCCTCGACCAGGTCCTCAACCTCGCCAAATCCAACGGCATCCACATCTGCCTCTGCTTCAATCCCGAACGCAGTGACTCCGGCTCCTGCTACGGCGGCATGATGGACATCTTCCGCGCCGAAAACACCGCCTGGGGCCGACTCCTCCACTCCCAGAACCTCACCTATGACCAGTTCTTCTTGAACCCCCTCGCCCGCGAAATGTACCGCGACAAGATCCGCTACATCGTCGCCCGCTGGGGCTACTCCACCAACATCTTTTCCTGGGAGTTCTGGAACGAAATCGAAGCCGTCGAGCCCAAAGAGGGCACATTCGCCTGGATGCGCGAGATGACCGCCTACCTCCGCTCCATTGATCCCTGGCATCACCTCATCAAGTCCAGTGCCCACCACACCTGGTCCCCCGAGTTCTGGGGCCATGACAACGGCGACCTCAACGACGTCCATCCCTACTTCGGCTGGGCCGGCGAAGAAGGTCCCAAAAACCTCGGCGCCTTCATCCCCGAGTTCTCCTCCGGCGTCTACTCCACCGGCCGCCCCTTCATCGTCGCTGAAACCGGCATCGCCCGCGAAGTCCTCACCAAATACGGCCGAGCCGGCGAACTCGCTGACAAAGACACCACCTGCTTCCACATCCATGAAGCCCTCTGGGGCGGCCTCTTCGCCGGCGGCGTCGGCTCCGGCATGGTCTGGTGGTGGGACGAGCACACCGACCTCCACAACGGCTACTTCCGCTTTCAAGCCATCGCCAACTTCGTCCGCGACATCCAGTTCAACCACGAAAACTTCGTCCGCGGCACAACCGCCGCCGCCTCCACCGACGAACTCCACTTCTTTGAGCTCACCGGCCGCCATTCCCGCCTCCTCTGGCTCCGTCACCGCGATCTAAGCTGGTACTCCCTCGCCGTCGAAAAAGCCGTCCTCAAGCCCATCGCCCCCGCCACCCTCACCGTCTCTGCCGTCCTGCCCGGCACGTACCGCATCGAATTCTGGAGCCCCGAACAAGGCAAGCTCCTAAAGACCACCGAAATTGCAGCGAAGAACGCCTCCCTCGAAATCCCGCTCCCAGAAATCCAAACCGAACTAGCCCTCAAAATCCGCCCCGCCGCTCACCCGGCCAATGGATAGCCCTATAGCCCCAATGCCCCACCCCCAACCCAAATCCTTCCGCGCCACCCTCGAGCCCCTCCGCAACGGCCTCGGCTGGGTCATCGCCCGCCTCCCCTTTGACCCCGCCAAAGCCTGGCCCCAGCGCAAAGGCCGCCGCATCCGTGGCCACATCGCCGGCTTCCCCTTCCGCAGTTCGCTCTTCCCCACCTCTGACCGCCAGGGCCACTTCATCCTCGTCAACAAAAAAATGCAGGCCGCCGCCAACGCCTCCATCGGCTCCCGCGTCTCCATCACCCTCGAGCCCGACCTTGAAGAGCGCGCCGCCCTCGTCCCTCCCGAACTCGCCCTCGCCCTCAAACCCGATCGCCGCCTCCGCAAATGGTTCAGCGCCCTCAGCTACTCCGTCCGCAAAGCCATCGGCGACTGGGTCGCCCAGCCCAAGTCCTCCGCCAGCCGCCAAAGACGCGCTCAAGCCATGGCCGAGCGCCTCCTCCTCACCCTTGAAGGCGAAAGGGAACTGCCGCCCATCCTTGAGGTCGCCTTCCAGCGCCAGCACCTTGCCCGCCAGGGTTGGCTCGCCATGACCCCCGCCCAGCGCCGCGGCCATCTCCTCGGCATCTTCTACTACCAGGGCGGCCCAGCCCGTGACCGCCGCACCGCCCAGGCCGTGCAAGACGCACTCCGCATCGCCAAAAAATGTCCCCGTACCGCATCCTGACCCGAATTTTCCGTCCAGTCCCATATTCCATGAGTCTTTGCCACCCCTCTCGGGTGTCTAATGGAATGAGATGAGTGTTTCTGCCGTTATTCGCCCTTTATTCGGTAATCCCTCCGCCACGGTCGCCGACGAGCAGGTCCGGCAAGAGAGCCTCGCCGTCTCTGCGGGCCTCAAGCGCCAGGACGCCGGCCTCCTCGACGAGCTCATCGTCCGCTATCAGCACCGCCTCCTCCGCTACCTCCTCTATCTCACCGGCAACCGCGAACTGTCTGAAGACCTCTTTCAAGAGGTCTGGATGCGCGTCCTCGTCCGCGGCGCGCAATTCAACGGCCAGGCCCGCTTTGACACTTGGCTCTTCACCATCGCCCGCAACCTCGTCATTGACCAGAAGCGCAAGCGCACCGTGGCCAGCCTCGACGAGCTCTTTGAGGCCGGCGGCGACGAAGACCGCCCCATGAGCTTCGAGGTCGCCGGAGCAGACCCCACCCCCTTTGACCGTTTCTCCAATCTCGAAGACCGCGAGCACATCGCTGAAGCTCTCATGCAGCTTGACACCATCTACCGTGAGGTCCTCGTCCTCCGCTTCCATGAGGAGCTCTCGCTCGAAGAGATCGCCACCGTCACTCGCGCCCCGCTGTCCACCGTCAAATCCAGACTTTATCGCGGCATGGCCGCCATCAAACCCAGGCTCGAGCGCCGCCGCCGCCAGCCGGAGATGGTGTGATGAAGCCCGCTTCAGAGGCGCGTCCAGGCGCCTCGCCTGACGTCCTCTCGGCCCTTACCGGCCATCAGGCCAACCGCGACTGTCTGGTCGGCTATCGCACCCGCCGCGTCGTCCTCGCCTCCCTCGGCGTCATTCAGGAGCAGAAAGCCGGTCGCAAGCGCGTCCGTGCCGTCGCCCTGGCTTCCATCCTCCTCGTCGTCCTCTTCCTCGGCCCCCTCATGTGGTGGGCCGCCGAGAACCTGCTCAGTGAAGAGCACATCGGCGAACTCGCCAGCCAGTTCGCCCTCTGGGTCTGCATCCTCTGCCCCGCCCTCGTCGCCGCCGCCCTCGTTGCCGGCTGGGCCCGCAACCGCAACTGAATTCCCTCGCGCAATTCCCTTCAAAACCCGCAACTTCCCCCACCCTCTTCCCGTCCATCCAGTACAGGGATTAATCTGGCTGTGACTTTGCTTGCCAGGTCCCACTGAAAGAGCGATCGAACATGCGCGACCCGGAATCCATCACCGTCAACGAAGACGCCCGCCTCATCCCCATCTGGTCCATCGTCGTGGCCGTTACGGCCTTTGTGCTCGTCGAGTACTACTTCTGGCTCGTCCTCCCCGCCGGCCGCACTCATCCCGCTCCGCCCCTTGGCTTCCGCATCTACTTCAACCTCTCCTGGGGACTCCTCGCCGCCCTCTACTTCCTCATGGTCGGCTACATCAGCAAAGACGCTCCCCGCCGCGCCATGAGCTCCCGCTTCTGGATCGTCATCTGCTTCGTCATGCCCGGCGGAATCGGCGCCGTCCTTTACTTCCTCCTCCGCCAGCCCGTCATCTCCCGCTGCCCCGCCTGCTCCACCCACGTCCAGAGCGACTTCCACTTCTGCCCCCAGTGCAACTACCAGCTCGAGGCAAACTGCGGAAACTGCTTCCGCACCGTCCGCTCCACTGACCAGTTCTGCACCCGCTGCGGTCACGAGCTCTCCCGCGACCACATGCCCGCCCGACTCCGCGTCCTCGGCGAGTAAGCCAAAGCCCCACAAACTCGCCCCCCCTCCCAAAAACCGCGGTCATCCTGAGCACCCCCAAAGAGCCGCGGTCACCCTGAGCACCCCCAAAGAGCCGCGGTCATCCTGAGCGAACGGGGCCCCAAACGCTTTTCAGCCCGGGGTCCCCGCGGACAGGTCTTCGTCCGTGGGGTGGAGGTTGGGGGTGGTGAGTCGAAGGATCTGCATTTGCGTTTCGTCCCCCCCTCCCCCCCACCGTCCCGTCCTCACTGAAAACTGACCACTGACCACTGACCACCGTTTGACCCCGCCCCCCCGCCTTCCTACAATCAAGCTTCACCTCAATGACCCTCTCCGCCCTCATCATCGACGACGAACAACTGGCCCGCGAAGAGCTCAGCTTCCTCCTCAACGAAGTCGGCGGCGTCCAGGTCCTCGCCCACGGAACCAACGGCATTGAAGCCGTTGACCTCATCCAGCAGCACCACCCCGACCTGGTTTTTCTTGATGTCCAGATGCCCGGCCTCGACGGTTTCGCCGTCATCCAGCGCCTCCTCGACCGCAACAAGGCCCGCCTCGCCGCAGGCCAGGAACCCGACCCGCTCCCCCAGATCGTCTTCGCCACGGCCTACGACCAATATGCCGTCCGCGCCTTTGACGTCAACGCCGTCGACTACCTGCTCAAGCCCTTTGACCGTGCCCGCGTCCTCCAGGCCGTCGACCGTGTCAAAGGCCGCTTAGCCGGAACCCTCTCCGACAGTCCCGCCTCACTCGGTGAATCCCAGATCGAGTCCCAATTCGGAGCCCTCCTTCAGTTGCTCGGCCGTCCCCACGGCCCCAGCCGCTCCCCCCAGCCCGCCCGCCTCATCGTCCAGGCCCAGAGCCGCCTGCTCCTCGTCGATCAGGCCGACATCTGCTTCGCCGCCATCGATGAAGGCATCATCCGCATCGTCACCCAGACCCTTGAAGGCCACTCCAAGTGCCGCACCCTCGAGGAGCTGCTTGACCTCCTCGACCCCACCCTCTTCTGGCGCGCCCATCGCGGCTTCGTCGTCAACCTCAACCACATCCGCGAAGTCGTCCCCTGGTTCAAATCCAGTTACCAGCTCCGCATGGACGACAAAAAGCAGACCGAGATCCCCGTCAGCCGCACCCAAACCCGCCGCCTCCGCGAGCTCTTCAACCTATAGCGCTCCGCCGCGCCTGCCGCATCCATCCCACCACCGCAAACCCGCCCATCACAAAAATCGAAACCAGCGCCGAAGCCCGAGTTATATCCCCCACCTGCCACAGCTTCCCCGTCGGGTCCGCAACCACCCCCACCGCCTGCCTCGGCAAAATCTGCATCACGTTCCCCGCCGCGCACACCGCATAAAACAGCAGCGCCGGCCCCGCAGACCCCTCCACCCCGTCCCCGCTCTTCCGCAGATAAGCCGCAAACAGCAGATAAATCAGCAGCACCGTCCCATACCACCCCAGGTAATTTGACACCGGCACGCCAAACCACGGCCCGCCATCCCGCCAGACCCACCCATGCAGCACCGTCGCCCACACCGGGTCCTGCGCCACATCCCAACTCGTCATAATCGCGGCGGCCAGCAGCGGCAATGCCAGCACCCGCGCCCCTGCAAAACTCACCGGTCCCGCAATCGCCCCCGCCACCCTCCACGCAACATACGCCATCCCGATATATGCCAGCCCCAGCAACACCGGAACATGCCAAAGCTTCGGCCCCATCAGATTCACAAAGGAATAGTGCCCGAACGGAAACCCCGTCGCCACTCCCAGGTTCTCCACCACATTCCCCACCACCACGCAGATCCCGGCAAACACCACAATCCCTCGCAGCCCATAGCCGCGCGCCCCATCCACCAGCGCAAACGCCAGCGCCCCTAAGACATCCAGCGCCACAATCGCCGTCTGCGGAATTGAACCAGGAAAAATCTCAAGAATCCGCGCGATGGCGTACCACGCGAAAACCACCCCGAGCGCCACAACCGTTGCGCCCCGCCTGCTAGTCATACCGCTCGAACACAACCTGCTTCTTGTGCCACCCAAACCCCGTCAGTTTGTCCCGCACCCCTGAAACCATATTGTTCAGCCCGCAGATATACGCATAAATATCAAACTTCAACTCTGAAGCAAGCAGCGTCGCATCCACCGGCGCAACCGGCAGCGTCAGCCCCAGCCGCGCGGCCCGCTCTTCCACAATCCGCGCCACGTGGTCCTGCACATAGCCCCGCAACCCCTTCCAGTCCTCCTGCGCTCGGCTCAGCGTCGCCAGATAATGGAAGTTCGGCATCCGCTTGGCCAGCGCCTCAAACTCCTCGTGATAGTAGAGCTCCGTCTCGTACCGCGTCCCATACACCAGCCAGATCTCTTTGCCGTTGCTCAGGTCCGTCCCGTCGGCAGGGAACAGCCCCTGCAAAAATCCCCGCATCGGCGCAATCCCCGTCCCCGTCGCAATCAAGATCGAGTCCGTCACCGGCTGCGTCAGCACAAAATGCCCGTGCGGCCCATGGATTTGGATCTTCGACCCCACCGGCAAGTCCGGCAGGTCCGCCAGGTGGTTTGAGAAGAATCCCTCCTCCACCCGGTTCACGCACAACTCAAACCGCTTCCCATTCGGCGCCGACGCCAGCGAGTAGGCCCGCGTCTGCATCTTCCCGTTCGCATCCTCCGCCACCGCCGAAATAAACTGCCCCGGCGTGAAGTGAAAGCTCTCCAACTCGTCCAAGACAAACTCGAAGTGGTAGCACTGCGCCACCTCTGAAATGCATTCCTTGCGGTCAAGGCGTGCCGTATAAAGCTCTCGTGCCATTGCTGTTCTCGCTGGGGAAGAGATGCAGTCCGCCGTGCGGGCTGTGTGTGAGCAGTATCGCCATACCAGCCCTCCCATGGCAAGCCGCCTGCCTCACCCCCCGGCTGGCCAACTTCATCCGCCCATCTCGGCCGCTGCCTCAAAGATGACGAAGATGTCATCTCCCGGCCCGGTTACCCTCGGCCGCCTCCCGCGTCCATCTCATGTACGATTCTGATTCCACTCAACCCGACAATCCAGCGCGCAAACCCGGCCCCCTGGGGTTGTTCAAACAACATTTCCTGGAGAATGCATGACCTCACGTCTCAGCTCCGAGCAATCTCTGCCTCAACTCAAAATGCCTGGCCCTCTTCCGCGGCGCGGCGCGCGCGCTCTGGCCCAACGCTCCGGCCTTCTCCAGCCTCTTTGCCTCACGGCCGCTCTGCTCGTGTGCGGCCTCGCTTCCCGCTCTTTCGCGCAGCAGGCTTCCAGCCTCCCGGCCCAACCCCAAACCCAGCCCGATGCGCCCGCCCTAGCCAGCGTCTCCGGCACCGTGGTTGACCCCGCCGGCTCCGTCGTTCCCGGTGCCCATCTCGTCCTCGTCTGCCAGAAAGACGCCACGGAGCGCTCCCTCGTCGCCGGCAGCAACGGCGAATTCGCCTTCTCCCAGTTGCCCCCCGGCCCCTGCAGGCTCAAAGTCTCCGCCCCCGGATTCGGCAGCTTCCTCTCCTCTGATATTGCCGTCCATGCCGGCGACGTCTCCATCCTTCCCGATGTCCACCTGCCCCTCTCCTCTGACGCAACCTCCGTCCAGGTCTATGCCGATCGCGACCAAATCGCCGAGGAGCAGGTCCGCCTCGCCGTCGATCAGCGCGTCATGGGCGTCCTGCCCAACTTCTACAGCAGCTATGACTGGCACGCCCCCTCTCTCGGCGCAAAGCAAAAATTCGAACTCGCCTTGCACGCCGTCACTGACCCCGTTGTCTTTGCCGGCTACGGCTTTGTCGCCGGCGTGGAACAGGCAAACAATGGCTTCCCAGGCTACGGCCAGGGAGCCCAGGGCTTTGGCAAGCGCTATGGCGCAGCCATGGCCAACGACACCATCGGAAGAATGATGGGCAGCGCCATCCTGCCCTCGCTCCTCCGTCAAGATCCCCGCTACTTCTTCCGCGGCACAGGCACCGTGCGCTCCCGGGCCCTTTACGCCATCTCCGCCGCCGTCATCTGCCGCGGAGACAATGGCCGCTGGCAGCCCAACTACTCTCACGTCCTCGGCAGCCTCGCAGCCGGAGGCCTCTCCAATCTCTACTACCCCTCAGGCGAACGCGGAGCCTCCCTCACCGTCCTTAATACCCTGGTCGGCACCGCCGGAAACGCCGCAAACAACCTCGTCCGCGAGTTCCTCCTGCGCAGGCTCACCCCCAGGGTTCCCGACTACCACAACGGCGCCCGCTAGTACCCTCGCCCAGCGCCCCCGTTCCCCATCCCCCCGCCCCCTATAATTGTCTTCGGAGCCCACGCGAAATTCCCTGCGAATTTCCCGCTCACAAGATCGCCTTTTTGAGGAACCCATGGCCGCCCTGCTTGAAGCAATTACCGTAAAACGCAAAATGTACTTCGAGTTTGAAAACACCCCCTTCTACTGCCTTGAAGCTGAGGTCTCCACCCCCACCGCCCGCGGAGGACAAACCCTCGTCCGCCTCAAAATGCGCAACCTCATCACCCGCGCCGTCTTTGACAAAACCTTCAAGGCCGGTGACCGCTTCAAAGAGCCCGACCTCGAAATGGTCGAAGCCTCTTATCTTTACTCTGACAGTGAAGGCTCTTACTTCCTCGATCAGGAGACCTTTGACACTCTCACCCTCTCCGGCGACATGATCGGCAACGCCCTCGACTACCTCGTCGAAGGCGCCATCATCCAGTTGCATAAGTTCAACGGCAATCCCATCGGCCTCCAGTTGCCTGAGAAGGTCGAGCTTGAAGTCACCTACACTGAGCCCGGCGCCCGCGGTGACACCAGCGGCAACGTCACCAAGTTAGCCCGCCTTGAAACCGGCCTCGAAATCAAAGCCCCCCTCTACATCCAGGAAGGCGAAAGAGTAAAAGTCTTCACTGAAACCGGAGAATTCGCCGGCCGCGCCTGATCGCATCTCGTCGCGCTCCAGGCGAACCCATACGCCCTCCCATCCCCAACCCCACCACCCCGCCCTGGCCGCCTGTGACGGCAGCCAACTCTGTCTTCCGTCCTTGACAGCATTCAATTGGGCAAGGCAACCGTTCCGTGGTATCTTTACTGTGGTGTTTGTTCCAATGATTCGGCTACTCCCCTTCGCCGAGTTGATAATTCGGACCCGTAGCGCAACGCGGTTTCACTGGTTTAGCCGCGTGTCGGTGAGCCATCCCTCTCTGGCCCGCCAGTCACTTTCCATTTACACATCGTCAGGAGGACATCATGTTCAGGTTTTCTTGCGCAGGTTCTAATTCGCTCCGGCTCTGCCGGATCCTGCTCCCGCTCTTCCTTCTTGTCAACATCGGCCCCTTGGTCCACGCGGCTAGCCCATACCCGATCATCCTGGCCCCCACCGTCGTTGCCAACAGCTTCAAGAATGGCGGCGGCATCGCCTTTGATAGCCTCGGTAACCTCTACGTCGCCGACGACGGCAACGGCGCCGTCGAAGAGGTCCTCGCCGTCAACGGCGTCATTCCGGTAAACAACCCCGTCATCAAGACCCTCAGCAGCAGCTTCAGCGCGCCCTACGACGTCGCCGTCGACAGCATGGGCAATGTCTTTGTCGTCGATTACGACGCAACCTCCGTCTTTGAGATTCAGGCCACCAGCGTCGGCGTCTTTCCTGACACGCCCACCATTCGTACTCTGGGACCCAACATCAACCTGGCCTCGTCAACCGCCATTGCGGTCGACAGCATGGGCAATCTCTTCGTCGGCAGTCAATCCGCCCAATCGGTGGTTGAGATTCAGGCCACCAGCGTCGGCGTCTATCCAGACGCGCCCACCATCAAGATTTTGGACGCAAGTTTTGTTGCTCAATATCCTGACGGCATTGCCGTCGATAGCAAGGGCAACCTCTTCGTCGCTGATAGCAATACCAACGCCCTGTCCGAGATTGCTGCAACCAGCGTCGGCGTCTACCCCTCCACCCCCACCGTCACCACCCTGGCAAACCTCACCGGCGTCAACGATTATCTGGGCACCGTCAAGGTCGATGCCAGAGGCGATCTCTTCTTCGTCAACTACAACACCAATGGCGCGGTCTATGAGATCAGATCCAACGGTGTCGGTGCCTATGCTGCCCAGCCCACCCCCGTGGCCCTGGGCTACTTCCCATATGCCTGGTCGGCCGCGCCTGACAGCCTCGGCAATGTCCTCGTCATGGTTGACCTCACCTATAGTGCCAACGTCACCGCCCACAAGGCCTCACGCGGCGCTGCTCACCCCAATACCATTCCCGGCCCTGCCAATTTGGAGCAGATTGCCTCAGGCAACGTCGGTGCCGTGCCCCTGGGAACAACCGGCGCCACGCATACGCTCACCTTCCAGGTCGCCCATGTGCCCGAAGTACCTACAGGTGTTACCGTTGCCGGCATCGGCTTCCTCACCCTCGGCGCGCCGAATAAGGACTTCGCTCAGGCTGCCGATGGCACCTGCACCGCAACAACCTACAACTCCCCCACCGTCTGCACCATCAACTTCACCTTCACGCCCACCGCTCCCGGCCTGCGCCGCGGCGCCATCGAGTTCTTCGGGCCCACAGGTGCCGTGCTCGCCTCGGTCCCCGTTTTTGGAACCGGAACCGGGCCCCAGATTGCCTTCCGCCCAGGCCAGCTCCACCCCCTCTCCGGTAAATCCTTCAAGGAGCCGCTGGGTGTCGCCATGGATGGATACGGCAACATCTTTGTCGCTGACGCCGTGAACAATGCCATCAACGTGCTCCTCGCTCCTACCTACTCCACCATCAAAACCGTTGCCCCCGCCTACACCAAGGGCGGTGGCTTCCACGGCCCAACGGGCCTCGCTCTCGATGGCGCCGGAAATCTCTTCGTCACTGAAGCAAGCAGTGGCGCCGGTGCAATCAAGATTGTCTCCGCGGCCAGCGGCTACAACCTGGTCACAACACTCGGAACCGTCCCGTCACCGGTAGTAGGCATTGCCGTGGATGGGCGAGGGAACCTGTTCTTCGCCCTGCCCGACGCTGAGGGCGGCATCGTGTTTGAGGCGTATGCCTCCGCAACCGGTTACCACCAGGGTGGGCCGTTGCCGGCCAGCCTTGACGCTCCCCTCGGCCTGGCTATTGACTCTATGGGAAACATCTTCACCACCTCTGCCCTCGATCCCGTCGTCCAGGAGATTTCGCCTGTCGACGGTTATAACCAGGTCAGATCATTCGGTACCGATGCCGGCGGACCGGGCTTCCTGGCCCTTGACCCTGCCGGTAACGTCTATGTGGCTGACTCCGGCAGCAGTATCCCCGGCGTGGTCATTCAGAGACAAAAGCACTTCAAACCCGCCGTTTCCAGCAACAATATGGTCCCCGGCGGAATTATCGAACTGACCGTCAACTCCGGCTACGCCAACAGCGTTGATCTCGGCCACGGCCCAGTCGCTCCCGTCGGCCTCACCGTAGGCCCGTTAGGCAACATCCTCTTCTCTGATGTCGCCAACCGCGCCATCGCCGGGCTCATCTACAGCAATCCACCCTCCTTGTCCTTCAGAAACACGACCGTTAACTCTCTCAGCACTCCCACTCGGCTCGAACTCGCGAACATCGGGAATAAGCCCCTCGTCTTCAATGACATCGACTTCCCCAATGACTTCATCGAGGTAAAGCAAGGCCCAGCCGTCCTTACAGAGGGTGCCCCAAGCAATGGCGTTTGCTCCACCACCGAGTCGCGCCCGGCAGGCTACTCCTGCTTCCTCGGCGTCGAATTCGCTCCGCTCTCCAAGGGATGGGTCGGCGAGAACATCAACCTCGCTGACAACAACCTCAACGGGGATCCGGCTTCGCAGATCATCTCTGTCCAGGGCACCGGCCTCGGCATCGCGCAGACCATCACCTTCCCGGTAGTCCCCACGCAGAACGTCAACGGCACCCTCCCGCTGGCTGCCACGGCCTCGTCCGGCCTCCCGGTCAGCTACGTCTCCGTCACTCCGGCCAACTGCACGGTCTCCGGAACCACCGCTTCGCTCATCGCGGGCGGAGTCTGCCGCATCAAGGCATCCCAGGCCGGCAACACTGTCTACAACCCGGCCCCGGCTGTCTACCAGTACTTCTGGGTTAACTACATGGCGCAGACTGTCACCTTCCCTCTGCCCACCACCCAGCACCTGTTAACCAACTACACCCTGGCCGCAACCGCAACTTCAGGCCTCCCCGTAACCTTCTGGTCTCACACCCCGGCGATCTGCACTGTCTCCGGTACCACCCTCACTCCCGTGTCCGTCGGCGTTTGCGGCATAACGGCCTCCCAGGCAGGCAACGCTGTTTACGCCTCCGCCACGGCCTACCACAACTTCCAGATTGCTCGTGCAATCCAAACCATCAACTTCAATCCTCCCGTCAACGGGCCCGTCGGAGCCAAGATCTATCTCTCCGCTTCGGCCTCCTCTGGCCTGCCGGTGAGCTACACTTCAAACTCTCCCACCTTCTGCACTGTCTCTGGCAACGCGGCAACCCTGCTTACCCCCGGACCGTGCAGCATCCAGGCCTCGCAGGCTGGCAACGCTACGTATGCTGCGGCGATGCCTGTCGTCAAAAACATCCGCGTGTTGTCGTACTAACAACCCGGGCAACCCAGAGGGCGTCCGCTGCGGCGGGCGCCCCCTGCCCCCCCTCTCCTGCCCATCCCCGCGGTCCATCCAACGCCAGATGCCTTCCCTGCGCCGGCCGCGCTCCCGGCTCAGGCCGCCTGCGCCGGCTTCCAACTCCCCCTTTTCGTCCTTGACAGCCATCTATCCCCCAAGGCAATATTTCTCTGAATCTCGTCCTTTGTGCCAGATTCCCCAACTCAGCAGTTCCCCCCTGATGAGTGCGGCATGCGGACAGAAAACAAATACATTTTCCGCGTATGGCCCTGCGGATGAGCGTGTCCTCATCGGTATGCCTTTCGGCTGCCCATCTCATGCCTTCAGGAGGTCTGCATGTTTAGGTTCGCCAGCGTCAATTTGAGTTCGCCCCGGTTCCGTCGCTTGTTCGTCCTGCTCTGCCTTCTTGCCGCTTCTTCCCGTCTGCTCCCGGCCCAGCCTGCGCCCCCGCCGGTTGTCTTCAACGGCGCAGCCAGCAACCTCCCGCTCACAGCCCCCGGTCTGATTATCGGAATCGCCGCTAATCCCGCCGGCGATGTCTACGTCTCCGTTGAGGGGGTCGGAATCGTGAAGATCGCCGCCGCCACCGGCGTGCAGACCACGGTTCCAGTCCTCGGCAGCTCAAGCTTGTACGGTATCGCTGGCTTGGCCCTCGATGCGGCGGGAGATCTTTTCTATACCGATGAGAACGCAAATAATGTCGTCGAGCTTCCCGCCGGCGGCGGTACGCCGATTATCATGGGCGCCGGCTTGAACTCCCCAGGCGGCGTTGCGGTGGATGCCGTGGGCAACGTCTTTATCGCGGATACCTTCAATTCTCGGGTCGTCGAAATTCCTGCCGGCGGCGGCAAGCAGGTCAAGCTTCCAGCCACCGGTCTTAGCACCGTCGAGGGCGTCGCGGTAGACTCGCTGCGCAACCTCTACATCCTCGACAACAGCAACGGCCGGGTCGTCGAACTGCCCTGGACCGGAAGCGCCTGGGGTGCGCAGTTCACCGTTCCCATCACCGGTCTCCAGAATCCCACGGCCGCGACAGTCGATAGTGCGGGCAATCTGTTTGTCGGGGATTACAACACCGGCCTCGTTCTCGAGCTCTTCGCCGCAGGCGGACAAGCCTTGGTAGGCTCAGGTTTCGTCAATCCTGTAGGCTTGGCCATGGACGGTGCGGGCAACCTCTACGTCGAGGACCAGGGCACCGGCCTCGTCACAAAGATGCAGCTCCACAGTGTCAACTTCGGTTCGCAGGCGGTAGGCTCGCCCAGTGCCGCGTCGCAGTTCACCTTCACCATTGCCTCCGGCGCCAAGGTCGGCAGCATCGCCATCCTCACCCAGGGCGCGCCCAATCTTGACTTCGCTGACGCCGGCTCAAGCACCTGCGCCGCAAAGACCTACAGCTCCACCACCACCTGCACCGTCAACGTAGCCTTCAAACCCACCGCCCCCGGCCCGCGCAATGGCGCTCTTGTCCTTTTCTCCGGCGCCAACCGCACCGGATCCGTCCTCGCCAGCGTGCCCATCTATGGCGTCGGCACTGGCCCCGCCATCTCTTACTCGCCCTCCTCCTTTGCCGTTCCCTACTCCGGATACCTCGACCCCGGCGGCATCGCCATTGACGGATTCGGAAATCTCTTCGTCGATGACGAAAGCTCCAACATCATCTACAAAATTGCTCCCAATGGAACCCAAACCAACTATTCCAGCGGCTATGCGGGCGTCAACGATCTCGCCGTCGATGGCGCCGGAAATCTCTACATCGCCGATTCCGGCGCGTTCACCGTCTATAAGCTCACCCCGTCCGGCGTCAAAACCAAGGTCGGAAAAGGCTTTTTCCAGCCCCAGTCCGTCGCCATTGACGGGCAGGGAAATGTCTATGTCTCGCAGGATTTCAACTCCACCCCGGCAACGGGATCGGTGGTCAAAATCTCTCCCGACGGCACTGAAACCGAATTGAGCAACTCCCTCAAGGTGCCTGAAGCCATCACCCTTGACGGCGCCGGTAACCTCTATGTCGCCGACGGTGGCCTTCATGCCATCGCCAAAATTGCCCCAAACGGTACCCAGACCATCGCCGCCGGCGGATTCTCCTTTCCCTATGGCGTAGCCATCGACCCCGCCGGCGATCTCTACGTCCTCGACGCTGACGCCAACTCCCTTACTGAGGTTGCCCCCGGCGGTGCTCAAACCGTATTAACCTCCGACCTCAACTTTCCCCAATTCGACGTACTCGATCCCCTCGGAAATCTCTATCTCACCGATAGCAGCAACGGACGCGTCATCGAGTTTCGCAACTCAACGCCTCCCTCCCTCAACTTCCTCACCCCCACAGGCGTCGGTTCCACTGACAACACTGACGGCCCCCAGGCCCTCCAAATTGCCAACATCGGCAACCAGCCGCTCGTCTTCACCGGCCTCACCTATCCCACTGACTTTCCCGAGTCTGAGAAGCTCTCCGCCGTCGCTCCCGATGTAGATTCTGGCCTCTGCACCAGCTCAGCGAACCTCGGCGCGGCTCAGTACTGCTTCCTCAACATTGAATTCGCTCCCCTCTCTGCCGGCAAGCTGAGTGAGAACGTCACCCTCACTGACAATGCCCTCAACCTCCCCGGCGCAACTCAATCCATCTCCGTCCAGGGAACCGGCATCAACACCACCCAGACCATCAACTTCCCCGTCATTCCCGCCCAGATCGTTGGCGCCAGCCTGAATCTCTCCGCCACCGCCACCTCCGGACTCACGGTCTCCTTCACCTCTCTCACCACCTCCGTCTGCACCGTCTCCGGCGTCCAGGCTTCCTTCATCGCCATCGGCGCCTGCACCATCCAGGCCGCCCAACCCGGCAACTCCACTTACTCCGCCGCCACGCCCGTCAATCGAACCTTCTCCGTCCACGGCGAATCCCAAACCATCACCTTCCCCCCGGTCGCTTCCCAAATCATCGGCGCCACCGTGCCTCTGGCCGCCACAGCCTCCTCCGGCCTCGCGGTCACTTACTCTTCCATCTCACCAACCGTCTGCTCCGTCTCCGGCGTCACCGCTTCCATGCTCGCCGGCGGAACCTGCCGCATCAGCGCCTCCCAGCCCGGCTCCACCCTCTACGCCTCGGCCGCGGTCGTCACCCAGTACTGGCCGGTCAACCTCAAAACCCAATCCATCAGCTTCCCGCTGCCCCCTACCCAGCACCTGTTAACCCCTTACACCCTCAGTGCCACCGCAACCTCCGGCCTCGCCGTCAGCTTTACCTCCAGCACCCCGGCAGTTTGCTCGGTCTCCGGAACCACCCTCACTCCCGTAGCCGCCGGCATATGCACCGTCACGGCCTCCCAGCCTGGCAACAGCACTTACTCGTCGGCCTCCGTCCTCCAGTCCTTCCATGTGGCCCCTGCCACCCAGACCATCAAGTTCCAGGCCCCGGTCAACGGGCCCATCGGATCAAAGCTCTATCTCTCCGCCACTGCCTCCTCCGGCCTCGCGGTCACCTTCACCTCTCTCTCCCCGGCCAACTGTTCCGTTTCCGGCAACAGCCTGTCGCTCTCCGCCGCGGGCAACTGTGTCGTTCAGGCCTCGCAATCCGGCAACGCCACCTACGCCCCCGCGTCCGCCGTCACCCAAACCATCCGGGTCCTGAATCTGTAACCGCCTTCCAACAGCAAAAGGGGCGTCCGCTTTACCAGACGCCCCTTTTGCTCCACAGTCTAGCCAACCCGCGGCCCACCCAAAGTGCCGTACTCCCCTTTACCCCATCGGCTCCAGGTGCGCCGTAAAGTGCCTCAAAAAAGGCGCCTCATACGTCAGCCGCATCCCCTTGATCTCCGCCCGCCGCGCCCACACCTTCAAAATAATCTCCACCACATAATCGATATGGCTCTGCGTATACACCCGCCGCGGAATCGCCAGCCTGACCAGCTCCATCCGCGCCGCTCCCGCAAACATCAGGCTCCCAATCTCCACTGAGCGAATCCCGCCCTCCAGATACAACTCCGCCGCCAGCGCCACTCCCGGAAACTGCTCCTGCGGCACATGCGGCAAAAATGCCTTCGCATCCAGATAAATCGCATGTCCCCCCGGCGGCTGCACAATCGGAACCCCCTTCTCCGCAATGTGATCCCCCAGGTAAGCCGTCGACGCAATCCGGTAGCGCAGATAATCCTCCTCCAGCGACTCCTGCACCCCCACCGCAATCGCCTCCAGATCCCGTCCCGCCAGCCCCCCATACGTCGGGTACCCCTCGGTCAATATCAGCAGATCCTTCTCCTGCCGCGCCAAGATGTCATCGTTCGTGCACAGAAACCCGCCAATATTCACCATTCCGTCTTTCTTGGCGCTCATCGTGCACCCATCGCCCAGCGCAAACATCTCCTGCGCAATCTGCTTCGGCGTCTTCTCCGCAAACCCCGGCTCCCGCAGCTTGATAAAGTAAGCGTTCTCCGCAAACCGGCACGCATCAAAATAGAACGGAATCCGGTGCTTCTTGCACACCGCAGACACTGCCCGCGCATTCTCCATCGACACCGGCTGCCCGCCTCCCGAGTTGTTCGTCACCGTCAGCATCACCAGCGGAATCCGCTCCCGCCCCACGCGCTCAATCAACTCCTCCAGCCCCGTCACATCCATGTTGCCCTTGAAAGGCAGCCGCGTCCCCGGCTCCCGCGCCTCCGGCAGCGGCAGATCCACCGCCTCCGCCCCCGCCGCCTCCACATTCGCCCGCGTCGTATCAAAGTGCGTGTTGTTGGGCACCACGTCGCCCTTCTTGCACATCACGCTGAACAAGATCCGCTCCGCCGCCCGCCCCTGGTGCGTCGGAATCACATGCCGGTATCCAAAAATCTCCTGCACCGACCTCTTAAAGTGGTCAAAGCTCGGGCTCCCCGCATAGCTCTCGTCGCCCTCCATCATCGCCGCCCACTGGTGCGTTGACATCGCTCCCGTCCCCGAGTCCGTCAGCAGGTCAATCAGCACATCCCCCGCCGGCAACAAAAACAGGTTGTAATACGCCGCACGCAGCAGCTCTTCCCGCTGCCCCCGCGTCGTCCACCGGATCGGTTCCACACTCTTGATCCGAAACGGCTCAAAAATCGTCTTCGTACTCATCGCAATACGCTCCTGCCCAACAACTCACACCGCATATTAATCCCTCAGCCTCGAAAGCCATCGGAATTGCAGACCGAAGAAAGACGGCAGGCGATATTGTAGCCTTCAAAGTGCACGGCATTTCAGCCCGCGAAGACAACGCCTTGAATCGGGGCGTGACTTCACAACTTGCGAAATATGCGCCCGGAGTCGCACGAAGTGGCAGGGCACGACTGCGAGAAATGCGCCCGGAGCCGCACGAAGTGTCAGGGCACGACTGCGAGAAATGCGCCCGGAGCCGCACGAAGTGTCAGGGCACGACTTCAGTCGTGCCGAAAATGCCTCAAAACAGCACGAGGGCTTTAGCCTCTGCGGCCTGCTCCTTTACCGCAAGGTTCCGCGTGCCCCATCCATTCCGCGCCTTTTGCGGAATGGGTGGGACACCACAAATCTACGCTCTCCCCGCCGAAGGCCGCTGGCCCCACCGCAGGCGGCGATTGGCCCCACCGCAGGTGGCAGGTGGCAGGTGGTTACTCCACCGTAACCGACTTCGCCAGATTCCGCGGCTGATCCACATCGCATCCCCGCCGCACCGCAATGTAATAAGCCAGCAACTGCAGCGGCACAATCTCAATCAGCGGCGAAAGCATCTCCATCACCGGCGGAATAAAAATCACGTGCTCCACCAGCCCGCCAATCGTCCCATCTCCCTCGGTTGCAATCGCAATCACGCGCCCGCTGCGCGCCGTCACTTCCTGGATATTCGAAAGCGTCTTCTCATACCGCAGCTTCGACGCCGGATCCTGCTCGTCTCTGGTCACCAGCACCACCACCGGCAGCGTCTCGTCAATCAGCGCATTCGGCCCGTGCTTCATCTCCCCTGCCGGGTACCCCTCCGCGTGAATATACGAAATCTCCTTCAGCTTCAGCGCCCCTTCCAGCGCAATCGGAAAGTGAATCCCGCGCCCCAGGTACAAAAAATCCCGCGCCGTTGAGAAATCCTTTGCCAGCTCCTCGCACTGTGCCGATCGCGTCTTCAGCACCTCTTCAATCTTCGCCGGCACACGGCTCAGCTCCTCCATATACGCAACTGACTGCTCCTTGTCGATCCGCCCGCGCAACTGCCCCAGCTTCAGCGCCAGCAAGAACAGCGCCGTCAACTGCGCCGTAAACGCCTTCGTCGATGCCACGCCAATCTCCGGTCCTGCGTGCGTATAGATCGCCCCGTGCGCCTCCCGCGCCACCATCGCGTCCACCACGTTGCAAATCGCCACCGTCTTCGAGCCCAGCGCAATCATCTCCCGCTGCGCCGCCAGCGTATCCGCCGTCTCCCCGCTCTGCGTAATCAGCAGCCCCAGCGCGTTCCTGTCCGGTATCGGATTCCTATATCTGTACTCGCTCGCGTAATCCACATCCACCGGCAGCCGCGCCAGCCGCTCAATCATGTACTTGCCCGCCGTCGCCGCGTGCCAGCTCGTCCCGCACGCCGCGATGTTGATGCTCGACGCCCCCGCCAGCTCGTCGTCCCCAATCTTCATCTCGCCCAAAAACACCTTGCCCGAATCCAGTGACACCCGCCCCAGCGTCGTATCCCTGATCGCTCTCGGCTGCTCCCAGATCTCCTTCAGCATGAAGTGCTTGTAGCCGCCCTTCTCCGCCTGAATCGGATCCCATTGAATCCGCGTGATATTCCGGTGGATGGGCTCGCCGTCAAAGTCCGTCAGCTCCACCCCCGCCAGCGTCAAGATCGCCATATCCCCATCGGCCAAAAAATAAATGTCCCGCGTGTGATGCAGAATCCCCGGCACGTCTGAAGCCACAAAGCTCTCGCCCTCGCCCACCCCAAGAATCACCGGCGGCCCAAACCGCGCCACCACAATCTTGTCCGGCTCCGTCGCAGACAGCACGCCCAGCGCAAACGCCCCCGTCAGCCGTTTCACCGCCCGCCTGACCGCAACCTCCAGCGCCACCGGCTGCCCCGCCGCCTCCGCCTCGCTCTGCACCTGCTCAATCAGGTGCGCAATCACTTCGGTGTCGGTCTCGGTAACAAACCTGTGCCCCTGCTCCGTCAGCTCCCGCTTCAGGGGCAGGTAGTTCTCCACAATCCCGTTATGCACTACCACCAGCCGCCCCGTGCAGTCCCGATGCGGATGCGCGTTCTCTTCCGTAGGCCGCCCATGCGTCGCCCAGCGCGTATGCCCAATCCCATACGTTCCATCCACGGGATGCTCCCGCAGCACCTCTTCCAGGTTCGCCAGCTTTCCCGGCGCGCGCCTCACCTCCAGCGTCGTCCGCAGCGGACTCCCCACCGCAATCCCCGCCGAGTCATACCCGCGATATTCCAGCCGCCGCAGTCCTTCGATGATGACCGGAACTACCTTCTTTTTCCCCACATACCCAACAATTCCGCACATGCAACGATTCTATGCCACCCCCACCCATCAACCCCGCCCCGCCGCCGCGCGCCTTCTCTTCTGGATCGCCCATCAACCCCGCCTCCCCACGACCTGTCATCCTGAGCGGAGCGCAGCGAAGTCGAAGGACCTGCGGTTGCTCTTCGGTGGCAAGGCGCCCCATCTCCGGCCAACCACAAAGGATGGGTGCCCCAGGTCCCTCGCTTTCGGGGACCTGGGACAGGGAGGCGGCCCGGTCAAGCCGTCTCACTCTCGGTTCTCCCCCCGATGAACTGTGCCCCATTCAAAACGCGCCCTTTGCGTTTTGAGTGGGAGACCACGATCTTGCAGGCGCCCCATCTCCGGCCAACCACAAGGGATGGGTGCCACCGGTCCCTCGCCGTTGGGGACCTGGGACAGGCAGGCGGCCCGGTCAAGCCGTCTCACTCTCGGTTCTCCCCCCGATGAACTGTGCCCCATTCAAAACGCGCTCTTTGCGTTTTGAGTGGGAGACCACGATCTTGCAGGTGCCCCATCTTCGGCCAACCACAAAGGATGGGTGCCCCAGGTCCCTCGCTTTCGGGGACCTGGGACAGGCAGGCGGCCCGGTCAAGCCGTCCCACTCTCGGTTCTCCCCCCGATGAACTGTGCCCCATTCAAAACGCGCTCTTTGCGTTTTGAGTGGGAGACCACGATCTTGCAGGCGCCCCATCTTCGGCCAACCACAAAGAATGGGTGCCCCAGGTCCCTCGCTTTCGGGGACCTGGGACAGGCAGGCGGCCCGGTCAAGCCGTCTCACTCTCGGTTCCCCCCCGATGAACTGTGCCCCATTCAAAACGCGCTCTTTGCGTTTTGAGTGGGAGACCACGATCTTGCAGGCGCCCCATCTCCGGCCAACCACAAAGGATGGGTGCCACCGGTCCCTCGCCTTTGGGGACCGGTGATCCAACCCAGCCCGGTCAACGCTTTGAAAGGGCGCGGCTTCAGCTGCGCCAAAGAACCACACAAACAGACCAAAGAAAAAACGCGGACCGCAAGGTCCGCGTCTCTCAACAACAAAATCCAACCCACTCCTTCCAACCACCCATCCCTTTACTCAGCCGGCAACAACGGCAGAGTCAGGTTCTCCGCCGCCGCCGCCCGGCTCCGCGGAGCCTTCTTGAACGTCGCGTCCCGCCGGTGCAGCGGATACTCCGGCTGCCTGCCGTCCAATATCTGCTGAATCGTCAGGATCTGCAGCCGCGGGTACGTCGTCCCGTCGGTCGAGCGGTAAAACCCGGCCTCCGCCGCCTCTTTCATCATCGGCTTGGTCGGCTCCTCAAAGCACACAAACACCCCGATCTGCGCCTTCTCCCGGTCCAGCACCCCCACCAGATCGCGCACTTGACTCACCGTCACCCCCCCGGCCTTCACGCTGAAGATAATCTGCTTCGATTGCCCCGAGTCGTCGTCGTGAAAGTAGAGCCGCCCGTCGATCCCCCGGTCCGCGCCCTTCTTCTGGTCGGCGGGCCGCGCGCCCACCTGCCCCAGAGCCCACCACTGGAACTGGTACTTGTCCGTCTCCGCAAGCTCCGCCGCGCCCCGGTAGTCCGTCGGCTCCCCGATTACGTCGTAGCCTTGTTTGATCTCCGGCCCGAAGGCGTCGGAAAGCCGCTTCTTGATCAGCCCGATCGCCAGGTGCGTGATGTCGATCCCGATCCAGCGCCGGTTCAGCCGCTGCGCCACCTGCACCGTCGTCCCGCACCCGCAGAAAGGGTCCAGAACAAGATCGCCCTCGTTCGAGCTGGCCTTGAGAATGCGTTCGAGCAGGGCTTCGGGCTTCTGGGTGGGATAGCCGAGACGCTCAGCCGAGAGATTATGCATTGTCTTCACATCCGCCCAAATGTCGCTCAAAGTGACGCCCGGTTGATCTTCGGGGTACAGCTTGAGCCTCGGCATTCCTCCTTGCTTTTTCGGCCAGTGGATTCTGCCTTTGGCCTCCAATTCGTCCATGTTCTCTTTTGACATAGCCCAGCATCTCGAAGGCGGTGGTGTGATGCCGTGCCACTCGTAGATTTGCCCTGTCGAAGCACGTGACATGGAGGCAGTAAGGTCCCTGCGAAAGTACCGGCGGCCGTCCTCGTCCACCTGGTCGAAGAACGTGTCCTTGTATTCCTCGGTGTAAGGGACGAATTGCTGCGTCCATCCGGGCTTGAGGCCCTTGCTGAAGAACAGGAGCACGTCATGGACGGCCCCAAATTTCTGGCTGACGTTTGCATGCGCAGAGGTGCGTTGCCAGATGATCTCATTCCGAAAGAATTGCGGCCCAAACACCGCGTCCATCAGAATCTTCAGGTAGTGACTGGCCGTCGGGTCGCAATGCAGATAGATTGACCCCGTCTCTTTCAGAACGCGCCGCAACTCCACCAGCCTCGGGGCCATCATCGCCAGGTAGGCCATCATGTCCGAGTTAAAAAGAAACGTCTTGAACGCACGCAGCGCGTCGGCTACCTTCCCGCCCTGCTCCACGAGCGTCTCGTAGGCGGCCTGCGACTCCAGGTTCCACTCCCACGTGTCCTCGAACGCGTGAATCTGCGAGCTCGACTGCGAGCCGTCCTTCTCCGCGAACAAAACGTTGTAATCCTGCCGCGAGTTGAACGGTGGGTCCAGATAAACCAGATCCACCGTCTCGTCCTTTACATACCGCTTCAGGACCTCAAGATTGTCGCCGTAATAGAGCTTGTTTTTCGCCGCGTCCATTGGGATGGGTTGAGGTTAGCACAGGCCCGCTCCGCAACGTCCAACCGTGCGCGCCCTCAGTACCTCGCTGGTATCCCACCCCTCCAGCGGGGCCAATCGTAGCGCGCCCCATCTCCGGCCAACCACAAAGGATGGGTGCCACCGGTCCCTCGGCAGGTGGCCCAGTCAAGCCGTCTCACTCTCGGTTCTCCCCCCGATGAACGATGAACTGTGCCCCATTCAAAACGCGCCCTTTGCGTTTTGAGTGGGAGACCACGATCTTGCGGGTGCCCCATCTCCGGCCAACCACAAAGGATGGGTGCCACCGGTCCCTCGCCGTTGGGGACCGGTGATCCAACCCAACCCGGTGAACGCTTTGAAAGGGCGCGGCTTCAGCTGCGCCAATTAACCACACAAACAGACCAAAGAAAAAACGCGGACCGCAAGGTCCGCGTCTCTCAACAACAAAATCCAACCCACTCCTTCCAACCACCCATCCCCTGACTCAGCCGGCAGCAACGGCAGCGTCAGGTTCTCCGCCGCCGCCGCGCGCCTTCCGGTTCGCCCATCAACCTCTCCCCGCCACGACCCGCTGACTCGCTGACTCGCTAACGCCGCGAAGCGGCGCTGACTTGCTGAATCGCGAATCCCGCCAACCCCGCTGACGCACACACAAAAATCTGCACAACTCAAGCAATATCAACGTTTTACGCAGCAAATCACCACCAATTGCGCAAAAAAGGGTCAATTCAAAGCAAACCAACCCCCAATATGTCGAACCATGCATGGTTCCGTTTCCTTAAATGCGCAACCATCCAAGGTTCGTTTTGTCACTTTCCCCAACCATCCAGGCAAACCTTTCCCCGCCAAACCGCACCTTGCAGGCCAACCTTTGGCCCCTTGGACGCACCTTGCATGCCAACCTTTGGGGGTCAAACCGAACCATTTAAGCGAACTTTTGCGGCCAAACCGAACCATTTAGGCCAACCTTTGACAGGGTCAGCGCACCCTTTAAGCGAACCTTAATTGCTTTATCTTGTACCACTTGGACCAACGTTTCAGGCCCATGTCAGGCCCCGGGCGCCGTGCGCCCACCCCGCAGGCCCAGCCCCTACCCCTCTATTTTGTACGTGAACTCTTCGATCACCGGGTTCGTCAAAACCTCCCGCGCAATCTTCTCAACCGTCGCCTTCGCCGCCTCGGCGCTCAGCCCGTCGGCCAGCTCAAGCAAGAAGTATTTGCCCTGACGCACCGCGGACACATCCGCAAATCCGATCTTGCGCAGTGCGTTCTGGATGGTCTGGCCCTGCGGATCAAGGACCGACGTTTTCAGCGTGACATAGACATGTGCCTTCATCATCAACGATTATAGTAGCTCAGGCGGCGGTCTCTGAAACCCCCTGTTTCCGGCCCCTTGCACCGGACCCGAGACCTCGAGGAGACATATGCAACAGGTGAATTACCTTGAACTGCCCATCGGCGATCGTTCCCCCGAAGTCTTTCGGGCGGTCATTGAAATCCCCAAGGACGGCACCAACAAGTTTGAATACGACAAGGAACTCCACGTCTTCAAGCTCGACCGCAACCTCCACTCCCCAGTCCACTACCCCGGCGACTACGGCTTCATACCGTCCACCCTCAGTGAAGACGGCGACCCCCTCGATGTCCTCGTCCTCGTCCCCGGACCCAGCTTCCCCGGATGCGTCCAGGAAGTCCGCCCCATCGGCCTCCTCGAGATGCTCGACCAGGGCGTACTAGACGAAAAAGTTCTCGCCGTAGGAAAAAATAATCCCCGTTACACCAACGTCTGGAACTACACCGACATCTATCCCCACATGCTCAAGGAGATCACCCATTTCTTCTCTATTTACAAGGACTTAGAAGGAAAAAGGGTCGAAATCAAGGGATGGCACGACGCCGCCTATGCCCGCGACCAGGTCATCCATGCGGCCAAACAATTTAGCGAAAATAAGGCGAAACAAGCTGAGGGTAAGTAGCGGTAGGCCCTCAACGCAGGGGAGCTAGTCTGCCGCTTGCGCGGCAGCAAGCCGCCGCCGTGCCCGGGGCGCGGCCGTGACCCAATAGAGCACCGGGCCAAGCAGCGCCACCGCGACAGAGAACAGCAGGGCTGAGGTGCTGCCCATGATCTTTTCAGCCCGCGAGGCGTAGAGCGCATAGCCGATAAGCACCGCCGGACCAACACCGAGCGACACGGCGAATGCGAGGTTGCCGGCCTTGAAGGGCCGTGCAAGATTCGGCTCGCGAATGCGCAGAACCACCAGCGCCACAAACTCAAGAAGCAGGCTCGATCCGTAGAGTATGAGGTCGATGGAGATCAGCCGCTCAAACGGCAGCTTGAGCGCCAGGGCCCAGGCGGCTCCGCAAAGAAGGACTGAAACCCAGGGGACGCCGCGGCTGTTGCGCCGGGCGACGAAGTGGGGCAGCATCCCGTCCTCAGCCATGGCCATGGGCAGCCGTGTGTAGCTCATCACCAGTGCGTTGAACATGCCGATGCCGGTAATGGCCCCGCCGGCAACGATGGCCATGCCCAGCAGCGGACCTCCGATGGTGGCGGCAGCGGTCATCCAGTCACCGGTGGCGAAGCTGTCAACGGAGAGGCCCGAGAGCGCCATTGCAGCCAGGGGCAGGATGTACGTGACAGCCACGAGAATGGTTGCCGCGATCATCGCGCGCGGATAATTTCGCTGCGGATTTTCCACTTCCTGTGCCACCGTGGAAGCATTGTCCCAACCCATGTAGTTCCACATTGCAACGAGTACCGCAGTCGAAAGGGCAGACTCGGAGGCGACTCCGGTGGCGGAGACGCCCCATTGAACGTGAGGGTGGAGCGAGAGGCCGCGCCAGAGGCCCAGGAGCACGAAGACGGCAAAAGGAGCGAGGAGCAGGACGGTCAGTCCGACGGAGTCATCGCCCACGGCAGGTGCACCGCGGAGATTCCAGATGCAACACAGAACAACCACGGCGAGCGACCAGGCATAGCCGCTCCACCCGGCGGTGAGAGCAGGCGCGAATTTGCCCAGGTAGAGAACGAAAAGGGCTGGATAAATTGCCATGTCAAAGATGCTGGCAGAGAGCGAGAGCCAGCCCTCCTGGTAGCCCCAGAAGGGGCCCAGGGCGCGTCGCACCCAGACGTAGAAGCCACCCTCGGCGGGTAAGGCAGCAGCCAACTCCCCGATCATCAAAGCCGTGGGCAGGCACCACAGAAACGGCAGAACCAGCAGGATGATGAGGGCGCGGCCAAATCCGGCGCCGCCCAGAATGTCCTCAATGCCGTAGGGACCGCCTGACACCATGAAGTAGGTGGCGGCGATCAGCGGCAGAAAACGCATCTTCCGCCGGGCGGGTTTGAGGGCAAAACGCATTGATGTGAATCTAACAACTTTTGCCCCCCGCAGAAAGAGAAAAATGCGTCTAAAAAGCGAATGTTTGAAAATGCGCCACAACCGCGTCTGGAGCGGGTGAGAGGGGGATTTGCAGGAGGCCGATTTTAGGCCGATTCTGGAGTCGGAAAGAGAGCGCAGTTCTGCGGGTTTCCGGTGCCGATTTCTGAGTAAAGCATTTGAGCCGATGTTGCTGTTTCGGTGATCGTGGGTGGGATTGGGAAGAGAGAAACTGGCGGGCAATTGTGAGGCATTCCAGCCGGGCCATGTTCACTTTTTGACTGATCTGCGCAGGAGCAGATTGCCGTTGAAGTGCGGGGCGGGAAGTCGCCAAGCCGCCCTGTATGCAGGCGGAAAGAAAGACGCTCGGCTGCGAAAGCGTGGATTCCGGTATAATCCTTTTGAGACCCGGAGAGATGGCCGAGTGGCTGAAGGCGGCGGTTTGCTAAACCGTTATAGGGTCAAAAGCTCTATCGGGGGTTCGAATCCCCCTCTCTCCGCCAGGAACCCTTCCAAGCGCATCCAAAGACATCTAGAGAAAAGACGTAAAGCCTAGCAAATGCTAGGCTTTACGTCTTTCTGCGTTCAGGAGCGTCCAGGGCAAGCTACGCTTTTTGGATGTACATTTGGATGTATTCTATTCTTGAAATGGATGTACTTTTCCTGATTGGGAGGTTTGGGCATGTTCGATCTGTCCGATATGGGGGTCAAAAAGGCCAAGGCAAGAGAGAAAGCCTACAGCATGAGCGATGGAGGCGGGCTGTACCTCTGGATTACACCGGTCGGCGGAAAGCTGTGGCGTTGGTCCTATCGCTTCGACGGCAAGAAAAAGCTCATGGCGCTGGGAAAGTATCCGGACACTTCACTTCTACAGGCAAGGGAGCGGCACAGCGATGCCCGCAAGCTCCTTGCTACAGGCGTTGACCCGATGGCGCATCGGAAGACCGAGAAGACCGCTGAGAAAGCAGCAGTGGAGAATTCCTTTCAGAGCATTACCGCACAATGGCTGGATCATTGGCAGGATGGGAAAAGCCCGCGCCACGTGGACTCGGTCCGGCGGCGCATGGCGGCTGATATTCTGCCCTGCCTGGGAGCGCGTCCCATTGCGGATATCGAGGCGCCGGAACTGGTCGCCATGGCCAACGCGATTCAGGACCGCGGCGCACGGGATATTGCCAAACGCGCCCTGGAGACGGTGGGGCAGGTTTTTCGCTACGGCATCGCCCATGGATATGCCAAACGCAACCCGGCCAGCGAGATTCGTCCCAGCGACATCTTGAAATCGACACACAAAACCAACTATGCCCGTATCGATGCCAAAGAGCTGCCCCTTTTGCTTAAGCGCATCGAGGTCTATCAGGGAAAGCAGATCACACGACTGGCGATGAAGTTGATGGCCATGACCTTTGTCCGGACGAGCGAATTGATTGGGGCCAAGTGGACGGAATTTGACCTCGAAGCCGGCCGCTGGGATATACCGGCGCAGCGTATGAAGATGCGCACCCCGCATATTGTGCCGTTGGCCCGGCAGGCATTGGAGGTTCTGGAGATGTTGCGCGATTTGGCTGGGAGCAGCGAATGGCTTTTCCCCGGCGACCACAACGCTGCCCAACCCATGAGCAACAACACTATTTTGGCGGCATTGGAGCGCATGGGCTTCAAAGGGAAAATGACCGGGCATGGCTTTCGTGGTTTGGCCTCGACGATCCTGCACGAACAAGGGTACCCGCACGACCACATCGAATTGCAGTTGGCGCACTCTCCTCGCAATGCCGTGAGCGCCGCGTACAACCATGCCCTCTACCTGGGGCCGCGTGCCAAGATGATGCAGGATTGGGCGGACTTCCTGGAGAGCACCCAACGCGGAGGCAAGCTGCTTCAAATGCCCGGCAGAGTCGCATAGAGAGTGGCCGAGGCACGCACCTCACGGAAGACGGTTCCGTCCACGGGAACACTTGCGTCGGTGTAACCGCCGGCCCGTACCCCGCCAATGCGGCCATTGTGTCCACGCGGCAGACTCGGCATTGGCCGACGCTCTGGGCTTCTGCCGATTACGCTGCCTTGCACGTTGTTGCTCTCCACAACAACTTCCAAGGCAGCGCCTCTCTGCGCTCGGTGCCGCTTTCGGCTTGCGCAATCCTCGCGCGCCTCTGTGCGCAGTGCACACTGCTACATGATGCACTCGTTCTCGATGATGATGTCCATTTCAGGCAGGGTGTCGAACATCGTCTCGTAGATGCCGCGCCTATTGAGCTCTGCCTCTTCAGGAAAGCGGAAGTCAAAAGGGGGATCATTCGAGAAGTGGCTAGGCGATTCAGCCTCCGCAATGCGCTCGTCCTCTTCGGTCCAACGTTCAAGGCGGGGCTGTGGGCCAGAAGGTGGAATCTCCCCTCGCGCCATTGCGTTCAATTCGGCGGCCATCTCCGCGCAGGTCATAGAGATGCCGTCGCCAAAATCGAGGCTGTCCGTCGCCTTCTCTGCGCGCCACGCGTGGCCTTCCCTCTCATCGCCGCTCGCATCAAGGGCCAAAGAATCATCTATAAAGCTCATATCAAACCTCCTTCCCCGGCACTGCCGAGAACGATAGTTTGCCACAGCTTCGGCCAATGAAAACGAGGGAATCAGGCCTCCGCGTCGAATTGCGCATCTGCGGATGTTCATTTTCTCCTAGCAATCTCATTTTTATCGATTCGGAGCCGGCCTGGGCCTCAACTGAGTGCCTGACCTTGCGCTGTACTGGGGTTGACTGGGACGCCCGAAAGGAACGGCATACCAGCGCCTCGATGCGACCCCCGCTATTTGCCCTGCTGCCTTGCAACTTGCCAAGCCCTCGCAACCGCCTCGCTGCCCTTGCAGTCAGTTGTACGGCCGAGCTCTTGTCGCGCCGGAGATCCCCGATGCAATCAAAACCATTTCCAAACCGTGAAGTTCTACGCTGCCCGCATTGCCGCCTCGTCCAATTCCGCTCAGCAACCGATCTCTGCTGCCGCTGTCACCAGCCTCTGGAGGCGCAGTATGCTGGGCTGCCGGCAGGTTCATCTCCGTCTCATGGCGCTGTACTTTCGATCGAGCCTCTAGCCAAGCGCATCGGCGCTGCAGTTCGGGATCTCCGGAAAGAACGTAGGCTTAGCCAAAGGCAACTCGCCAATGCCATGGGCACGGTGCGCTCCCATATATCAAAGATTGAGCGTGGGCTTCTTGTTCCGTCCTTTCAGACGCTCGAACGCGCCACATCGGCGCTCGGCATTGACATCGCCGATCTGCTTCGCCGAAGCTGTCAAAAAACGCCGGGCGGCCCAAAAGGCTGCTGATGCAAAGCAACCTGCAGAACTGCAATACGGACATCAGGTGGAACTGGCCATTCGCCGCTCCAGGTCAGTTCTACTCTTTCGTTTCCGCTCGGCGACCGAGCCCCGAAAGTCTCGCTTCGATTCTCAAGCGATGATCAAGCTGACCCCCGAGAACCGTTTTTTCTCAGCCGTCAGCGATCAGACCCACGCCGGACGGCCCGGCAGGGTTTAGAAGAGCCCGCCTCCGAGCTCCCTGCCCAGTTCAGGTCCCTCTTCGTCCGGATTGGGTGCCTGAATCGCCCCACCCGTCGGGCGTGAGGGGCAGTGGCGAACAGTCACCGACACTTTGCTGCCCAATGAATGGTTCAGCTGCATTCGCAGAATGAGACGACTTTCATGCAGCAGTCGGACCTCTCGCCACGCAGTCCATGAGGAGGTGCCTATCCGAATGCAATGGCGACGCGCGATACTTCTAGATGCCGGCAAGTTTGCCGGCGGAGAAACTTAGTTATTGACAAGCGGCGAAATCGAGCGTAGAAGCATATTCATCGAGCTTTTATTTGAATATCCGGCAGATTTGCCGGCGAATAATATGATCACTTTTGTCACGCAAAATATCGACCAGTCCCTCGGATTTCGCTTCGGTAAGAAGGGCACGCATTCCAGTCGTACAATGATGCTCGCAGAACTTGCGGCAGTTCTGAGTGCAGTGCTCCCAAATGGCACTCGAAAGGACTATGCGGATGCTGTAGTGGAAGGCAACTGCTTAAGGAAGCCAACAACTGCTACACGTCGCTTGTCCCTGCAAAGACTCAGCGAACTCTACGCTCTCGACCCAGAAATCCCGATCTTTCGTGTTCTGAGGAAACTTTGGGACGCCGATCCCTCCTCACAGCCACTTCTCGCTCTCCTTGCTGCGTTGGCCCGCGATCCACTTCTATTAGCAACCGCGCAAGCCATATTACCTCTCGGCGACGGCTTGGAAATGCCGCGCAAGTCGATGGCCGAAGGGCTTCGGACGACGGTCGGTGAACGTCTGAGCGATTCCACCCTCGACAAGGTAATCCGTAACTCTGCAAGCTCCTGGAGTCAATCGGGACATCTCAGCGGGCGGACATTTAAGATTCGGCGGAGAGTCCAGCCGACCCCAAGAACTGTAGCTTTTGCTCTATATCTTGGAGCGGCTGTCGGCTTCCATGGCGAAGATCTCCTCAGTTCGGGCTGGATCAAGGCGCTGGACTGCACTCCATCGCAGGCCCTCAATCTTGCAATTGAAGCGAAGCGCCTCGGATTGCTGGATCTACGAGTGGCGGGCGATGTTTTCGACCTGAGCCTGGACCGGCTTGATCCGCAGTCAGAAGGAGATGCCCGATGAGCCGCATTCAACAACTTGCCAAGACCTACGGCCAGCACATCACAACCGCCTGGCAAAGGACCATTGCAGATTCCCAGCGCGTGATTATCATCGTCTACGATAAGGAACTTGAACGTGACATGCTCGCCCACAAAGGCGAGTTTGAAATTGTCACCAAGCAGGCGAACCACAACTGGATCGAAGTAGATGTAGCGCCCGCCTTTGCGGAGTGGATTGCAAAAACTGAATACCGCGATGCATATTTCGAATCCCCAGACGACCTTCAGCTCAAGCTTGAATCGGATTTCACGGCGTTCGTTGCCGGTAAAATCCGCGCCGCTTTGACTCAAGCTGACGCAACCGAAAGCTCTGTTGTCTCCGTATTTGGAGTTGGCAGTTTGTTTGCGTTCACTCGTGTTTCCCAAGTCTTGAAGTTAATTGAATCCTCAATCCGTGGCCGCCTTCTCATCTTCTTTCCCGGACAATACGAACAAAACAACTACCGTCTTCTCGACGCTCGGGACGGCTGGAACTACCTTGCAGTGCCAATCACTCTAGATAGCGTGGGGCTTGCGTAATGCTACTGAAAGACGTTCTTCTCCGTGATCCATCCAAGAATCCGCTTGCAAATAACGGTCAGGCGCGCATTCAAAACGAGGCTGCAGACGAGAAGATGCTGGCGCAGCTGCGTGGTGAACTGTCCAGCTTTGTCTGCAAGGGCCAGTACGGCGACGGCATGTCGCGAATCCTCGACTCGTTTCTGCGTGGCCAATCCCAAGCAAGCCAAAAAGCAGCGTGGGTGAGCGGCTTTTACGGCAGTGGCAAATCGCACCTTTTAAAGATGCTCTGCCATCTCTGGCAGGACACCGTCTTCCCGGACGGTGCAACGGCACGAAGCCTGGTCCCGGACTTGCCACAGGATATTCGAAGTGCTCTGCGTGAACTCGACATTGCCGGGCGCAAATCGGGTGGGCTGCTAGCCGCCGCCGGCACATTGCCCTCTGGCACCTCCGATCTGGTGCGCCAATCCGTCCTCGCCATTCTCTTTCGTGCTGTGGGCCTGCCCGACCAGTATCAGTTGGCGCATTTCCAGCTTTGGCTCGAAGAGCAGGGTTTCCTTGCAAGCGTGAAGGGCGCAGTCGAGGCCGCTGAAAGGTCATGGGAAAGTGAGCTGAGCGACTTGTATGTCAGCCCGATTATCCGTGAGGCGCTGCTACTGTGCGACCCTAATCTTGCCTCCAGCAAGGCTCAGGTCGGCGAGACATTGCGGAAGCAGTTCCCGCTCCGCACAACCGATCTGACATCGACGGAATTCCTCTCCACGTTCCAGCGAGTGCTCAAGCGCCAAAGCAAGGGCGGCAAGCTGCCCTGCACCATTTTCATTCTGGACGAAGTACAGCAGTACATCGGCACTTCGGTTGATCGTTCGGTCACAATCACCGAGATTGCCGAGGTGCTTTCGAAGCAGCTTGACAGCCAGGTAATGCTCGTCGCAGCCGGCCAGTCCGCTCTCACCGGCCAGGAGCTTCTTGCTAAGATGCTGGATCGCTTCCTCATCCGCGTTCAGCTCTCAGATACCGACGTCGAGGTGGTCACACGCGAGGTACTGCTCCAAAAGCAGCCGGCTGCGCGTTCGGAAGTCGAGAAACTGCTCAGCCGCCACGCCGGCGAAGTGTCCCGCCAGTTGCAGGGCACAAAGATAGGTGAACGCAGCAGCGACCACGGCATCATTATTGATGACTACCCTCTGCTTCCGGTGCGGCGCCGTTTCTGGGAAGAGTGTTTCCGCCAGGTCGATGCTGCCGGCACCCAGAGCCAGTTACGCTCTCAGCTCGGCATCATCCATGACTCTCTTGAAGAGCTGGCCGACCGCCCTCTTGGTACGGTCATCTCAGCCGATCAGCTTTATTCTCTGCTCGCAACCAAACTCATAGGAACCGGCGTCCTGCCGCGCGGAATCTACGATCGTATCGCGGCCCTGCCCGACCCGCTTGCACAGCGAATTTGCGGCCTGACCTTTTTGATTGGTCAGCTAAAAACAGAATCAGGCGCTGACATCGGCGTTCGTGCGACTGCCGAACATATCGCCGATCTCCTGGTCGAAGACTTGACCGCCGACAACGGCAAGCTGCGCTCTGATGTGGCAGCTCACCTTACTGCGCTGGCCGACGAGGGCGTCCTCATGCGCGTCGGCAACGAATTCCGGATACAGACGGAAGAAGGCCGCGCCTGGGACGACGAGTTCCGCAAACGTGAAACCAAGTTCAAGAACAATGCCGCTGATTTCGATGAACAACGCGATCAGCTCCTCGCAGCGGAAGTTGACCGTGCGCTGAAGGGAATTAAGCTGATCCAGGGACAGGCGAAGGTTAGCCGGATTCTAGTTACACATCGCGGCCAGGACCCGCCACAGGTAGCCGGCGACTCCATCCCGGTTTGGATTCGGGATGGTTTCTCCTCCACTGAAAAGGCGATGACTGATGCTGCCATCGCCGCCGGCATGGACTCCCCAACCATTTATGTGTTCATTCCCAAGAAGTCCAGAGAGGACTTGCTTGGAGCCATCGCGACCTTCGAGGCCGCCAATCAGACCATCCAGGCCAAGGGCGCTCCCGCTACTACTGAGGGTGAGTTGGCAAAGAGCGGCATGGAAAGCCGGAAAAAGCTCGCCGAGACCGCCCGCAACAGCCTCGTCATAGAGATCGTTGGCGCGGCCAAAGTCTACCGCGGCGGCGGGAGTGAAGTCTTCGGGCTCGCGCTGGACGTAAAACTCAAGTCGGCTGCGGAAGACTCCCTCGTGCGGCTGTTCCCGCAGTTCAGCAAGGCAGACGCACCTTCCGCAGCGTGGGAAAACTGCATCAAGCGCGCCCGCGCTGCCCATGAGCAGCCTTTCCAGCCCTTGAAGTACGAAGGGCCGATCGAGCAACATCCGGTCTGCCAGCAGGTGCGGCAGACCATTGGCTCCGGAAAGACCGGCACGCAGATTCGCAAAGAGCTTGAGGCCGCACCCTTTGGCTGGCCTCGCGACGCCGTGGATGCCGCATTGATTGCGCTTCACAGCAGCCAACAACTTATTGCCACGCTGAACGGCTCCCCCGTTGAGCGCGGGCAACTAGACCAGAACCGTATCCCCAAGGCAGAGTTCCGCATCGAGAAGACGAGCATCTCCCTCGATGACCGGCTCAAGCTGCGCAAGCTCTTCCAGTCGCTTGATCTCAAATGCGGCTCTGGCGAAGAAAGCGAGAGGGCCGCTGATTTTCTCCGCGCGGCGCTTGCATTGGCCGGCGAGTCCGGCGGAGCTCCGCCCCTGCCGGCTCCGCCATCGGTCACAGACCTTGAGGATATCCAGAACCAAGTGGGGAATGACCGACTCGCCGCGCTTCGCGACATCTCGGATTCGCTGATTGCCAGGATCACGGAGTGGAAGAAGGCCAAGGCGCTGATTGCCCAACGCCAACCAGCTTGGAAAACGGTGGAGAGGCTGTCCACCCATACTGCTGACCTTGCAGCAGCTGAGGACGCTCGCAAGCATGTCGCAGCGATCCATGCGCAGCGTCTCCTTACAGATGCAACGGACCCGATTCCAGCTTTGAGGTCCGGACTTACTGGCGTGTTGCGGCAGGCGCTCAATGAAGCCCACTCTGCCCACGAGGCCGCTCATCATCAAGGCATTCAACAGCTCGTCGCCAACCCGACCTGGCAAAAACTCACGGCTCCGCAACAAGAGAAGATACTTCACGATGTCGGCATCGTGGCACCGGTCAAGCCGGACACTGGAAGCGATGCAACCATTCTTGCCGCGCTCGACACGCGCAACCTCTCTGCGAGGAAGGCCGAGGCGGATGCGGTATCCGGACGTGTGGCCAGCGCTCTGAATGCAGCGGCCATTCTGCTGGAGCCGAAGGTAAAGGCAGTCAACGTGGAGAAAGCACTGCTCAAGACTGCCGACGATGTGAAGCACTGGGCAGAGCGGCAGCAGAAAGCGCTGCTTGAAGCTGTAGAGAAAGGTCCTGTTCAGGTTCAATAACTATGCCAAGTCTTTCAAAAGAACTTCGCCGCCTGCTTGAGAAAACCATCGCTGGAAAAGATGGCGCTCGCCAAATCGCCGAGGACGGAGCCGAGCAGTCTTTGCAGCGCCTTGCCGTGGATCGCCCTGAGGCTCACAGCGCTCTCACACCTGAAGAGAAGAAACTTAGGAGTGAGTTGCGGGCGCATGGCCGGCAGTTGGGAGACAAACTTGACCCGGTTCGCGGTGGTCAAACCATCAATCATCTCAAGCAAGCAGTGGCCTACGAGCATTGGCACCGGCTGTTGTTCGCTCGCTTTCTTACTGAAAACGATTTGCTGTTGCATCCCGTGCATGGTGTTGCAATGTCGTTGGGGGAGGTAAAGGAAGACGCACTTAAACAGCAACGCGATTGGATTGAACTGGCGGCCGAATATGCGCAGCGAATGTTGCTGCGGGAGGTGTTCCGTTCAGATGATCCTGCATTGCGTGTTCCCCTCTCTCCTGAGAGGCGCCGAGATCTGGAAGCGAAGCTCAACTCGCTCCCCCGAGAGGTATTTCTTGCCGACGACAGCCTTGGTTGGGTTTATCAGTTTTGGCAGAACGATGCGAAGGATCAGGTGGACGCCGAACTCAAAGCCGGTGAAAAGGCTGATGCGGACCGGATTCCAGCAAAGACTCAGCTTTTCACAGAAGACTACATGGTGCTTTTCCTGCTCGAAAACACGCTCGGCGCGTGGTGGGCGGCAAGACGGTGTAGCCCGACATTGCAGGGCTACACCTGGTCGTATCTGCGACTCAATGAAGACGGGACCCCGACGGCCGGAGCTTTCAAGGGATGGCCAAAAAGTTCGAGGGAATTGAGAATACTCGACCCATGCATGGGTAGCGGGCATTTCCTTACCTTTGCGCTTCCAATCCTTGTGCGAATGCGCATGGCCGAAGAGGCATTGTCCCGGACTGATGCGGTTGCTTCAGTCCTACGCGACAACATCTTTGGATTAGAACTCGATCCAAGATGCAGCCAGATTGCTGCGTTCAACCTTGCATTGACCGCCTGGAAACTAGCTGGCAATCACTTTGAGTTGCCGCCTCTCAATCTTGCATGTTCCGGTCTCGGGATTAATGGAAAAGAGGACACCTGGATTAGGATGGCTGGCGGGGATGGTCGAAAGCAGGAGTTGATGCGATGGCTCTTTGACCTGTTTAGTAATGCCCCGACGTTTGGCAGTCTCATCAATCCAAAGCAGGTGAGCAAGCCATTGGTGGAAGAGGAGATCACTCAACTTCTGCCCCTACTAAAGGTGGCACTTGAATCAGAAATTCAATCGGACGAGAATCGCGAGCTTGCAATAACGGCTCAGGGACTGGCTGCCAGTGCACAAATACTCTCGTCCGCTTTTCACTTGGTGGTGACAAACGTCCCATACCTCAAGAGCGGAAATCAAGCTCCAATATTAAAAGAGTTCTGTCGCCAACACTATTCTGTGGGAAAATCCGATCTCGCTACTGCGTTCGTTGAGAGATGCTTAGCCTTCTGCCACCGCGGTGGAACAGCCGCCCTCGTAAGTCCACAGAATTGGCTTTATCAACCTGGATACCTACAGTTGCGGAAGATGCTGTTATCTGGCTATGAGTGGAACATCTTGGCAGAACTCGGTCCCCATGCTTTTGAAACAATCAGTGGCGAGGTTGTTAAGGTCAGCCTCTCAGCCATTTCGAATCTTCCGACAGTCCCCGAGGGTGAATTCGCAGGAATAGACGTATCCGAAGAGCCCGATGCACTCACAAAAGCGAGTGCACTGGGGACCAACACATTAACTCCTGTACGTCAGTCGGGCCAACTCCAAAACCCTGAGCACCGAATTGTAATTACTGGTCACGTTCCCGGCACCCTTCTCTCTTCCTTTGCCAAATCGCATAAAGGCATAACGACAAACGATGACCCGCGCTTCGTCAGATTCTTTTGGGAATTACCTCGAATTGAAGACGGGTGGGAGTTCCACCAAAGCACTGTGAAGACAACCATCCCATTTGGAGGGATGGAAAGAGTGATTCTTTATGAGAACGGGACAGGAAGTTTGCGTGCCCTCGCTAAGGCCCAGGAGCGTGATCGACGCCAGGATTTCAGAGGGGTCAACGCTTGGGGAAAGTGGGGTGTTGCTGTCAGTTGTACTGGTCCCTTACCCGTTTCACTTTATACGGGTCACAAGTTCGACACTAATGTGGCAGTGCTCATTCCACATCATGCAGAGGATGTGGCTACACTCTTTGAGTTCTGTAAGTCCCCGGACTTTCGAATGCAGGTACGTCGAATTGATAGATCCCTAAAAGTCACAAATGCTACCCTCGTGAAGATCCCGTTCGACCAAGAGCACTGGCGACGTGTGCTGAAAGACAAGTCAGCGCAATTGCCTGAGCCAGATTCCAAAGATCCATCTCAATGGATGTTTGGTGGAAACCCCTCAATTTCCGAACAGCCTCTGCAAACTGCCGTAGCCCGTCTACTAGGGTATAAGTGGCCACGACAAATTGGAGCAACGATATTCGGCTGCTCGGAATCGGTGGCTGATCATTTAGATTCACTTACTCATTTAGATGGCATATTGAGCCTTACGGCGGTTGCTGGCGTGGAAAGCGCTGCTTCCCGACTCCGTTCCTTTCTTCATGCTGCTCATGGTCAGGGCTACAACATTCTTCAACTGCTCGAAGGCAAAAGATCAAAGTCCCTGGAGGACTGGCTCCGCGATGAATTCTTTGAGGAACATTGTCAAATTTTCCAACATCGTCCATTCATATGGCATGTCTGGGATGGGCTGCGGGATGGGTTCCATGCACTTGTCAACTATCAGAGGCTTGATCGACAAAACCTTGACAAGTTGATCTACTCCTATCTCGGTGACTGGCTCACAAGGCAACGGCAGGATGTTCAGAACGGCGTCGAAGGGTCAGACAGGCGCCTTGCTGCTGCAGAACATCTCCAAGGCGAGATGAAGAAGATTGCAGAGGGAGAAGAGCCTTACGACATTTTCGTCCGCTGGAAGTCGTTGGCAAAGCAGCCCGTTGGCTGGGAACCGAACTTGAATGATGGCGTCCGGATCAATATCCGACCGTGGATTACAGAAGCAAGGCTTTACAAAGCCACCAAACCCGGAATTCTTCGTGTCACACCGAACATTAAGTACACGAAAGACGGGGGCAAGGAACTCGCCTGCGACCTCAAAGACTTCCCATGGTTCGCGAAATCGACAGATCGCGTCAACGATGTTCACTTGTCTCTCGATGAGAAGCGGCGCGCGCGAGGGCTCCAATGAAGCTTCTCGAACGACTCAGAGAGTCATTTGCCAAGACCCTGCGAGTTCCCGAGGGTCAGGCCGCGCCGGTAGCGATTGTTTGGACCGACGCAACCGGGGAGTGGTCTTCCCTGGCACCGCTCTTGCGGGTATTGATGCCAGAATTCTTTGCCTTCGGCGAATATCTCCCCGAGGAGCGCACTGGCCCTGCAATCTGGCTGAAGTGCATTGTGGACCGGACTCTGCCGGACGCTCCACCGCCAGGCAAAGTGCCAGTCCTCTACCTGCCCTACGTGAGCCGGCAAACGCTCCGAGCAGCCGCCGATTGTCCGGGGCAATTGGCCCCGCTGATTGAGTTGCAGTATCGGGGCCGCGTCTGGCATCAATCGAACGGGCGTGACTGGACTGTGCTTGCATTCCTGATGTCCGCCGAAGGGCTGGGCCTTGAGATTGCCCAGGACCGGCGAACCGAAGAAGCGATTGGCCGCGCATTGCCACTGCTGGCCGACGCCGATGTGAAGACCTTTGCCGGGAAGCGATTGGATGCCGACGACTTCGACCGGCTTTCCGTCGCCGATCCGATACGCGATCTTCTCCAGTGGCTCAACGCGCCGGAACGATTTGAGCAAACGCAGGCCGCCCGATGGGTAGCCTTTAGAAACCGCTGCCTGTCTGAATTTCATATCGATCCAGCGGATGGCCCGGATATGGCGATCAAGGCTCTTGCCGAAGGTCACCCGCCGCTCGATCCCGTCTGGTTTCGATTCTGCGAGTCACCTGTTGGGTATCCCGGCGTGACCAAGCTGCTTCGTTCCCCGGCCAGCCTGGCGATTGATGCTTCCCGGAATCCTGCGATCAATGATTCCTATGAAGCTGAGTTGAAGAAGGCGTTGGAAAACGTTGCGGGGATGGACCAGGCCGCTGCCTCTGCCAAGGTTCTGGCCCTCGAAGCCCAGCACAAAGAGCGGCGAGCATGGGTGTGGGCGCGGACCGGACAGAGCCAGTGGGCGATGGCCTTGGAATCATTGGCGGCCTTGGCCAAACTGAGCAAGGCGCCAGTGGGCGGAGCCAATATTACGGCCGCAGCGACCGCGTATTCGACAGATGGTTATCGCTGCGATCAGGCCGCGCTTGAGGCATTATCGCGATTCCGTGAGACTACATCCGATGCCGGCATCATGAAGCGTGCGGTTCGCGCATTGTATGAGCCTTGGCTAGACGCTTCAACGCGCCACTTTCAGGAATTGGTACAGAAGGTCGGTAAGTTGGGATCTCCGGCAATTGTCGGCGAGCGGGATGTGTGCGTTCTGTTTGTGGATGGCTTGCGGTTTGACGTTGGGGCCGCTTTGGCCGCGGAATTAGAACAGCGCGGCATGATTGGGAAGCTGAGCTTTCGACTCTCGAACCTGCCAACCGTAACGGCAACGGCGAAGCCGGCGATCATGAAGATCAAAGGGGAACTGCACGGCGAAACAGCAGAAGACTTTGCGCCGTTCCTTGGAATAAAGGTGGCGACCGCGCCGGTCTTGCGAGACGCTATCGCCCAGGCAGGCGTGGAAGTCCTGAGTGGGGCGGAGACGCTGTTCCCAGGTGGCGCGGAGCATGGCGGCTGGGCGGAATTCGGCCAGATCGACGCCTACGGCCATGCCCATCCGGATGACCTGGCCGCCCGGGTCAAGACAGAGGTAATGAATGTAGCAGACAGGATTTTGCAACTCCTCGATTCAGGGTGGAAACAGGTGCGGGTCGTGACGGACCACGGCTGGCTGCTGATGCCCGAGGGTCTTCCAAAAGTCGATCTTCCGGCGTTTCTGGCTGAAACAAAGTGGTCGCGCTGTGCCGTGGTGAAGGGCGATGCCGCTGTCCCGTCGTATCCGTGGCATTGGAACAACGACATTCGCATCGCTTCGCCGCCGGGCATCGCGAGCTTTAGAGCCGGCGAAAAATACGCGCATGGTGGAGTGAGTCTGCAAGAGTGCGTTGTGCCGGAGATTCTGGTAGGTCTGGGTGTGCAGGCCGTATCAGCATCCATCATTTCAGTGGATTGGCGTGGAATGCGCTGCAAGGTGAAGGTCGAATCGAACGATCCTACTGTACGCGTGGATCTTCGCACGAATTGGAAACAGGCTGGGTCAAGCATTGTTGCCGGAGTTAAAGAGGTCGGCAGCAACGGTGAAGTCAACCTGGTGGTCACGAACGATGAGCACGAGGGATCTGCAGCAATGGTGGTTCTGCTCGATTCCGCCGGCGCGATCCTCAGTCAGAAGACGACTTCGGTGGGAGAGAAATCATGAGTTTGGAATTGGATGCACTTGATCGCCTAGCCGCGTCTGCTTATGACGGGTACTTGGTCCGCAAGGATCTAGTGCGGAAGTATTCGCGCCAGTATCCGGTGCCGACCTATGTGGTGGAGTTCCTGCTAGGGCGGTACTGTGCGAGTACCGATGAGCAGGAGATCAATGAAGGTTTGGCTATTGTTGAAAAGCAACTTCAGGATCGAACGGTGCGCACTGGCGAGGAAGAACTCTTCAAGGCGCGGGCCAAGGAACAGGGCGCAATCCGGCTGATCGATATTGTGAAGGCGCGACTCGACACCAAGAACGATTGCTACATCGCGGAGCTACCGAGCTTGGCTCTTCGAGATGTTCGAATCGGCGATGAATTGGTTCGTGACAACGAGCGTATGCTCACGGATGGCTTCTATGCCGAGGTGAACCTTTCCTACGATGGGATCGTGGCTCAGGAAAACAATGGCAGGCCATTTCGGATTGACAGCCTGCGGCCGATCCAGATGTCAAAGTCGGACGTGCTCGATGTTCTTGCGGCTGGGCGCGAGAAATTCACCACAGAGGAATGGAAGGCCCTCCTGATCCGGTCAATCGGCTTGGAACCGGCGGCGCTCGACGTTAAGGCGCGACGACTGGCGATCCTGCGGATGGTGCCCTTCGTCGAACGAAATTACAACTTCGTGGAACTCGGACCGCGCGGAACTGGCAAGAGCCACCTGTTTCAACAGATTTCTCCCTACGCCCATTTAATCTCCGGCGGCAAGGCGACAGTGGCAAAGATGTTCGTCAACAATGCCAGCGGGCAGCGCGGCCTCGTCTGCCAATACGATGTCGTCTGCTTCGACGAGATTTCCGGTGTTTCCTTCGACCAGAAGGATGGCGTGAACATTATGAAGGGCTACATGGCTTCAGGTCAGTTTAGCCGAGGAAAGGAGAATATTCGGGCTGAAGGTGGCATTGTCATGGTTGGCAACTTCGATGTCGATGTGGAACAACAACAACGAGTCGGACACTTGCTGAGTCCGCTGCCTCCGGAGATGCGAAACGATACAGCCTTTATGGATAGGTTGCACGCATTTGGTCCGGGGTGGGATTTCCCGAAGTTAAGCCCGTCAGAACACTTGACCGACCACTTTGGCATGGTCAGCGATTTCCTGAGTGAGTGCTGGTCAAAGCTGCGCTCCCAGAACCGGGGCAACGTGCTTCAAGGCCGCGTTTACCTTGGCGGTGCCCTCAGTGGCCGCGACATCGAAGCCGTGACAAAAACCGTTAGCGGTTTAGTTAAGCTGCTCTTTCCCAAGCCCGATATGCCAATTGCAGATGACGACCTGGAATGGATCGTGAGATTGGCACTCGAATCCCGGAGGCGTATCAAGGAACAGCAAAAGCGGTGTTTCAAGAGCGAATTCCGGAATACACACTTTAGCTACACAATGGGCTTGGAGGGGCTGGAGCAATTCGTCTCAACCCCAGAGCTCCACAGTGACGAAGCAATAGAGAGCGATCCACTCCCACCTGGGCAAGTATGGGCCGCGAGCACGGGAACGCCAGAAACAGGTGCCGGCCTCTACCGCATCGAAGTGACCTCAGGACCGGGCAGCGGCGTGAAGATACTCAACCAGCCGCCAGCCCCTGCGTTTAGAGAGAGCGTGAAAATCGGAGAACAGAACGTCTACGCCAGGGCAAAGGAACTGGTCGGCGACCGCGACCCACGGGAACACGAATTTTCCATTCAAATGCGGGCCATGGACGCCGACAAAACCGGGGGCGGCGTGGGGCTCCCTGTAATGGTCGCCCTGTGTGGATCACTGCTAGGAAAGAATACGAGAGGCGGAACCATCATCGTAGGTACGCTCAACCTCGGTGGGTCTATAGAGATGGTCCCCAACGCTATCAGTATCGCCGAGCTCGCAATCGACAAGCAAGCCCAGACTCTACTCATGCCCGTCTCCGCTCGCCGCCAACTCAACGAACTGCCTGACGATCTTTGGACACGCATCAGCATCGAGTTCTACAAGGATGCAGCAGACGCTGTCTTTAAGGCGCTGGTGGAATGATTCAGAAATGTGAACTGCCCCACACTGGCATCAGCGTGACAGTGAATATTCTGGGAGCTTCGTATGAATGGATCCGTTCAACGTAGACTCTGGCTAGCAGGTAGAAGACTCAGTTGTCGAAACAGATATCCGGCCAGAACGCTCAAGGCGGTTATGGTCTCGAAATATCACAGATTCATGGCCTGTCAAGGGCACGTCCATACTTGGATCGAATGTCCGGAAAACGGCTGGAGCCTTTAATCTTTTGATTTGGGATTGCATGTTGTATTCAAGTGTAGAGAATGGAGCGACGCTGATGGAGGATCAGGAAACACGGCCTGCTGGCGGATTCGCAACACAGCGAGGCATAAACTATCAAAATCGCGTCGCCGCATTTTTCGCCGCCGCCTGCCTTTCGGAGAACCTCGCTCTGCCAGGACTGCCGCGCTCACCGGTTCAAAGCGTCCGCTGCGAGACCGGTGAACCGCTGGCCGACATTCTGCTTACCTTCGAGAGCGATGGAATCGCCTTCATCGAAGTCAAACGGACCATTCAACTCAATTCTACGAGAATGAAACCTGTGCTCTCACAGGCGATTCAGCAGTACCTCGTTCCCGACCAGGGCACAAGTGGCGGCAAATTTCCTTGGCGGCGGATACTCGAACCGGACAGAGACCGATTGATGCTCCTGACCTCAACCGAGAGTCCGGAGAACGTGACAAAGCACTTGTCAGCTTGCCTAGCACGAATCGGACCTGAGGCCCGCCCCCAGATTTTGCCCACTGTCCCGCAAAACGAACAAGAAGCGCGCGCGTTTGACGAGTTCCAAGTACTCACGCTTGCGGCCTGGAAGGAATTGATGGGCGTCGAGCCTCCACTAGAAAAGGTGGTTCGCTTTTACGCCCTTTTCCGAATTGGTTCTCTCGATGTGAACCCTGGAGAAGCCGATGAACAACACGGCCAGAGTTTCTTAGCGAACACAATCCTTTCCAATCCGCAGGATAGCTCGAAAGCATGGTCCGGCCTTGTTAATGCAATGGGCGCAGCGAGCGAGTCTCGGCATTCTTTGTCGCGTCGGGAACTACGGCGCACTCTGATCGACGCAGGATTCGAACTCGCGTCGTCCCCGAACTATCTCCAAGATATTCATGCTCTTCGCGAGTATACGCGGCTAACTCTGGAGTCATTGGACCACCTGGCGACTCTTTCCGTACGTGGAAGGCCAGTGCGGATTCAAAGGCCGGTGACAAGTTTTCTTCGTGACGAGGCAATGCAACATTCATTGGTTGTCGTAGGCGAACCGGGTGCTGGGAAATCTGGTGTTCTCCATGAACTCGGAAGCGTTTTGCGCAACGACCATCGAGACGTGGTGTTTTTGGCTGCCGATCGATTAGAGGAATCCCTGAAGACAGAGCTCGGCCTACAACACGACCTAGCCGATGTCCTTGAGAATTGGAGCGGCAGAGATCCAGGTCTGTTAATCATCGACGCTCTTGACGCTGCACGGGGCTCGAAGGCTCTTGTTGTGCTACAGGATCTCATACGGCGTGTCGTTGGCGCAGTGGGTTCACGTTGGAGAGTTGTGGCTTCCATTCGTGTTTTTGATCTGCGATACAGCCAAGAGTTACGGTCAATCTTCCACCGTCCACTCGATGAAACTTCACCGAACAGTTTTCAAGACTCTTCATTCTGGGATCTGCGACATGTCCAAGTGCCGCGTTTCAGTGCGATGGAGTTGAAAGATATCCGCGAGCAAGCGCCTGAATTAAACCCCGTGTTCGAGTCTGCCACGCCCGCGCTAAGTGAACTCTTGGATATTCCATTCAATCTACGCTTGGTGGCGGAGATGCTTTCGAGCGACCTGAGTAACTCACAACTCAGTGCCATAGAGACGCAAGTCGGGCTACTACGTCAGTATTGGGGGCATCGCGTAGTGAAGTCGGCGAGCGAAGGCAATGCAAGGGAACTGGTTTTGGTCGATGTGTTACGGGCTCTGGTCCTAAGACGGCGCCTGACCGTATCGAAGTTGCAATTACGCGATGCGGCCGCTACCAGGGAATTCTCGTCACTCTGCTCCGATAATGTCCTTGTCGAACAGATTGCAAACCTTCACGGTCGCTACATCATAGGGTTTTCCCATCACTTGTTGTTTGATTATGCGGCTTCCGTTCTCATTCTTGCCGCAGACTTCGACTGCTTTCTTGCATCCCTTGCATCGGAGAGAGATCTGTCGTTGTTCCTCCGCCCCAGTATTGACTTGTTATTCAAAGAGGCGTGGCTGAGGGATCGGCAGATGTTCTGGAGTTTTTTGCGGATGTTTTCTGCCCATCGGGATGTTCCAGCAATTGCGAAGATCATTGGTCCTGCGGTAATTCCTGAACTGGCAAAGGACGAACAGGATTTGTCGCCTTTGATTGAAGTTCTTGCGTCGACCGACGCCAACGAAGTTGCTTTGGCGGAACAATGGATCATTCACGTCGTCGGTGCGGTGCTTGCCGGCACACACACTTCCAATTTGAGTCTGTGGTCCCGTTTTTCCTACTCTCTTGCTTTGTCACAGTGCTCACTGCGGGTCGCCGCTATATGCCAGTCATTGGTCGATCACATTTTGGAACGAATGAAAGCTGGAGATGCAATCTCCAACGAAGGCAAGCTCACCCTTAGCCATGCCGCGGTTGTTTTGTTGGAGCGATTCCGCACAGTGGAGCCACGAGACGGCTGGCTCATGAGCAAGGCAATAAGCAGTGTCATGGATCTGTTTGGAGTAAACCGTGAAGAGTCGGCCCAGGCTGTGCGGAAACTCATTACGCCGCAAGAGGTTCGCGATAAGGGAGCTGAGCAGGGACCCTGGATATCGCGTAAGGTCGCGCCTCTGTTCGATCTCGATCCACAGCTTGCTACCGACATCTACATTGCGTTCTTTGGCTATGAAGAGGATTCGGAAGAGCAAACGTCGATGGGCGGAAGCCGGATTATGGCATTTACTTCCAACAGGCGTCAGGACTATCGCCACACCCATTGGGAACTTGCCCAAGTGTTTCCCCGGTTCTTGGAGAAGGACTTTGATCGCTGTGGAGAGATCGTTATCGCTGCCGTAAGCGACTACATCGAACGCGATCATACGCCAAGCGGGGGAGAGAACGCTATTAGCTACCGAATTGGGGAGCATGAGCACAGCGTTCTGGTCGACTATTCTGCAATCTGGGATGGCTCCACTGTTCGTGATGACGTACTGAATATCACGAGTGCGTACTTCCGCAAGCTCGAAGAACTTGCAAAGTTAGCAGAGACCGCTCCGCACGCCACGGAAGTTGCTGTGCGTTTTCTGAGCGAGGCGAAATACGCCTATTTCCCACTCAAGATCCTCAAGGTTGCCAAGTCAGCAGGCGCTCTGATGGTAAAAGCGGTATACCCATTACTCATCAGTGAATCAGCGTTGCTCTCTTATGATCTGTCTTCTGCTATCGGTGATGTACTGAGTGCCGGCTTTGAAGGACTGGATGAGGCCCAACGCAAAAACATAGAAGTCGTGCTACACCATCTCCCTGACGGCGCGAGTGGCGACGTGGCTGAAGCGAAAGCGCACCTTCGCGACCGTCTGCTCGGCTGCATACCCCAAAGACTCCTCGTTCTTCCAGAGTCACTTACCAGGATGGAGGAGCTTGCTCTCGCCGGCGCTGTTCCGGAAAATCGCCCCCCGTTTGTCTCACATGGGTTCGCAGTTTCTCCATATTCGGAACTGGATCGGATGAAGGAACGTGGAGTGCCAGTCGATACTGAACCAAATGTGAAGCTGATCGAAGAGGGCGATAAGCTCTGGGAGTTCGCATCAAGATTCGTTAACGGCATTCCGAATCGTGAAGATGTGGAAGCTGTTATGCCAGGCCTGATGTTTGTCAGGGATGAGTTGGACAAGAATGACTCCGCAGTCCATGCAGAGGTGCGAACTTCTGTGGAAGCGCAATTAATAGCGGCGTGCGCAGCCGCATCGAAATGGAAGGACCTCGATTGTTCTACGCAGCTTGGCCAAATGGTGAAGTCCACTTTATTCTCCGGCATGGACAGTCCAATACCGGAATACCATCCGGAACACGATGCCCAGTTTGATCGCGGACCATCGTGGGGTGGGGGCCTTCAAAGGATTGAGGCAGCAGCAGGTATAGGCACGCTGTTAGCAAACAAGACGTGTTCTCTTCAGGAAGTGCTGGAAAACACTCGTCGTGCCTTACGCGATCTTGTGCCTGCAGTGCGATATCAGATCGTAATCCGGTTGTTGCCCCTTCACGGTGCCGATCTCCCTGCACTGTGGTCTATCCTGCGTGGCCTAGCACAGACGGAGAAAAGCACCGGAGTGTTATCCAGTGCGCTTGTTGCAGTTGTCAACCCAATGTCAGGCCGCTACAAGAGCGAAGTAGTTGGCCTACTAAATACGATTATGATTCGCGATGATCTCCCACAGGACGGAGGCGACGCGGTCAAATGGTGTTATCGTATTGCGACTGGACTCTATCTCTGGCAGAATGATACCTCCGCATACGCACTGATTCTGCCGGTACTCCAAGGCCCTACATTCCAACCGCACCGCTCGGCACAATGCCTCAATGACATCCGAGAGGCCCTGACCTTCTCCTCAGATGTGCCGAAAGAAAGCGATGCAGCTATCAGGAGACGATCGTTTGGTTTGACTGAGACCATCATCATCTCTGCATCGGCCCAGATGGAGGAGTTGCTCCATAACGTTTCCGTGGAAAACAGGACTGAGCAATGGCAGGAGGACTTTCATGAGCTCGCCCGCTTAATTGATTACATCGGGAATCAAATATTCTTCTCATCCGGCGCATATGACGGAACGAATTCCAACAGGGCGCTGGATGACGATGCGCGGTGCACATTCTGGAAGGAATCGCGGGACGCCATTACCCGCTTATCAGGAGTCGCAATCCCATCGGTGGCACACCGTCTGATCGAGACACTAAAGAGTTTTATTCCCTATGCTCCTGCCGAGGTTTTCCATGCTATCTCCAATGTTATCAACTCTGCTAAGAGCTGGGGCTACCAGTATGAATCAATGGCAGTCGACCTCTTAGTCGAAGTGATCGAGCGCTATCTTGCCGAGCAGCGTAACCTTCTACAGGAAGACCTCCAGTGCCGTGAAGAACTCATAGACATTCTCGAAACGTTTGTTAACGCTGGCTGGCCATCAGCGCGGCGGTTGAGTTATCGGATGGAGGAAATCTTCCGGTGAACAACGGTATGGTGCGCTCGGCTAGCGATTTCCGCCACGCCTACCGCGGGCTACAGGCGGACTATGACCGGCTCTATGGGCCAAAAGTACGGGAAGTTCGCACCGTTTTGGCTGACCCAAAGCGAAAGGACCCAAATCTGGAAGAGGCCTTGGAAGCTCACGTCCGCACTTACCTAATCGATGGAACCTTGAGAGCGCTTGGCTGGGTGATCACGCCTTCGACACCCGCAGAAATTGCGAACATGATCCCTGAGGCGCAGGTTGACCCTGTAACCGGTGCTCGACGGTTCATGGACTATTTCGGTTACGAACGCGAAGTAACCCAGCCTCAACTCATTGTTGAGGCAAAGCGCCCTTCAGAGTTTCCTGTTCAACCCAATGGTTCGACAGATCCCGCCTCAACAATGGTCTCAAAATGGCTCAAACAGCCAAACAGAGCGCCTGGAGAATGGAAGGACTGGATTCCGTCTCTACAAGATTATGTCGTCTCGGTTTTCGTGCGTACTGATGCATATCCAATGCGCTGCATGATCACAGACGGCAACTGGTTGGTCGTATTTGAGAATCCGCAGGATGCCTTTGGTGCTGGCGGTAATTGCGAGGATCGATACATCCATGTGTTTATAGACCGCGACGACGTGGATGATCGGTATGATGAGGTGTTCCTGCTGCTTGACCAGCGTTCAGTTTCTGGGTTTGCCTCCGAAATTGCCCCAGGTGCAATCCCAGGTTCGATTGCTACTGCGAATGTTGTTCAGCTTGTCCACGGATTGCGCCTACGTTATGCGACCACGGAAACGGTTGCGCAGCTAGTCCCTACAATAAGTGTGACCCCGATAATTTTGTTGAGATCAGATGCAGGCTCCTGGCTCGGAGTCGCACGGAACGACGATGTCTTTCTTTTCCCTTACAAATATGGAGAGCTTTCGACCCACATTCAGGAAGTTCATGCCGCAGCTGAGATCTTGCTCAATCGAGTGTGTCAACAGCTTGGGAGACAGCTCCTGCCGACAACGCTAGAAGGGCATTATGCTGACCAGGAGGCATTCGAGGGCTTGCACACAGTCGAAGAGGTGCGGCGTCAAGGTGATCACTTCAGAGTCGTGACAGGACGATTCAAACATTTCCTCCTTGCCGAACCGACCGTACCAGACTGCCCGCACCATGATTTCGGGAAGTCTGTCGAGCTTCATTGCCAGGCAGGGCAGCTCCCGATCATCAACAGATCAATCAAAACCCCGCGCGCCTATTTCACGAACACCCAGCTACATCATTGCTGTCACGAAGACGTGGACGCTGCGAAGCACGTGATCATATCTGAGGAGAACAAGCAAACGTGCGGCGCTCGCAGCGGGAGAAAAGGCGATGTGTTCTGTGAGATCGGGCCATTCGAGGAGTTCCTTTGCTGTCGGACCTGTTGCTTCCAACAGGTCTGCACGGCGAGTGAGGTTTTTAGATTGCCCTGTACGCCGCCACTGCCAGATTAATAATGCCGCCAATCACCAGTAGGGTCGGGGCTCTAATCTCGGTTGACGGACAATCTCCGACAGGCCTACCGACACCAGATTACTGCCTTAAGGCTGGGCATGGTCTACCAATCCAAGTGCCCACAAAAAAACGATTCCCGGACCTGAGCCTCGCTACGTTATTTTGCCAGGAGCCAGGCGACTGTCTGGCTCTTACGTTCAGGTTTGCAAGTTCTGCGACCTCGTCCCTTGCAGCTTCCGTCAATATCCGAACCAGCTGCTTGACCACCGTTCGAGAGCTCTGATCTCGCACGCCCTCTCTCCGCAATATCCCCATCCCTCCCCAGCGAGCCGAACCGCTTCGCCTGAAGCCCCTTCCATTTCCCTCCCAGAATCGGTGTTCGTCCGCGCCTGACGCCGCGTCCCCACGCTTCTAGCCCGCAGTTCGACTTCCCTCCTCAATCACAACCTGCGCACGCGTAGTCATCCGCTCCGGAGGACTGCGCATTTCTGCGCCCCACATAAGGAGTTCCCGCCATGCAACAGCGCAAGATCTCGTTGCTTCCCCAACCCTCCAGCCTCGAGGATCTCGTCAGCAAAGCGCGCGCCTTCGTCCAGTCCGCCAAGGCCCCGGCCACGCTCAAGGCCTACCGCTCGGACTGGAACGACTTCGACGCTTGGTGCCGCCGGCATCAGCTCACCTCGCTTCCCAGCGCGCCAGAGACCGTCGCTCTCTACATCACGGACCTGGCCTCGACGCATGCATCGGGGACCATCACCAGGCGGCTGACTTCGATCACCAAGGCCCACCAGGCCTCGGGCCTCACGAGCTCTCCGGCATCGACGCATCACTTCTGCGTCGGCGAGACCCTGAAAGGAATCCGTCGGACCATCGGGACTGCACAGCACGGCAAGGCTCCGCTGCTATCGGAGGACATTCGCCGCATCGTTCGCATGAGCCGGAAAGACCTGCTAGGCCTGCGCGACCGGGCGCTCACGCTGGTCGGTTTCGCGGGCGCCTTCCGCCGGTCCGAGCTGGCGCACATCGAGGTAGCCAACCTGAAGTTCACCGCCGAAGGAGTGGTCATCGAACTTCCCACATCCAAGACCGACCAGGAGGGGGCCGGCCGCAAAGTTGCCATTCCCTGCGGAGAAAATCCGGAGACCTGCGCAGTCGAAGCCCTGCGCGGCTGGCTCAAAGAGACCGGGCTCGAGACGGGTCCGGTCTTCCGCGCCGTCAACCGCCACGGAAAGCTCGCGCCGCGCGGGCTCTACAGGGACTCGATCGGGCCGATTCTCAAGCGCGCCGCCCGGCGTGCCGGGATAGAAACCGGGGAGGTGGCCGGCCACAGCCTGCGCGCGGGACACGTGACGCAGGCGGCGATGAACGGAGTCAGGGAACTGGTGATCATGCGTCAGACCGGCCACCGCTCGGTGACCACGCTGCGCCGTTACATCCGGTCCGGGGAGCTGTTCCGGAAGAACGCGGCGGCCGGGCTGGGCATATAAAAGGGACGCAAGAAGAGCGGGACATAAAGCCCGCAGGCAGAGCGGGCGAGAGCGCTGGCAGCTGAGAAGAAACTCTTCTCGGGCGCTGGTCCATTTGAGAGCTGCATTGCAAGATACGGTGAAACGCTCCCGCGGCAGCCGTGGCAGATCTACATTCTCGATCGGGTTAGACAAGGGTGACATACCCTCAGAGTCGGCGGGGCGCGAAGCGGCGCAAGAATGACATGTTTGAAAAATACTTCAAATGTAGACCTTCCCTCCCAGTTCGTTCTCTGACATTATCTCCGCATGAACAATGCACAGAACAACATACCCAGCGATATCCAGGGCCACACACGGACCCACTTTACGGTGTTGCGCCTGTCCGCACTATGCTCCGTCGCGCTGGTCGCATTGGCAATGGTGGCGACGGCACAGACTCAGCAGGTTCCGCACCGTGACCCAGGTAGTAGCCTGCATCCGCAGACCGAACAGGGCGCGCACCCCGCGCAAGCGACCGACTCTTTTGGGTACAGCCAATGGCTCAACCACAAACCGTTCGTTGAGGACACAACGCGGCGCGCCGTCAACCAGTGCAATCCGGATTCCGGAGGCCTGCTGTACGCCTGGCAGGACCCTGCGGTGCAGTACAAGATCGCGACCTGGGTTTGGTGGAGCAGCGTGATTGCGGTGCTCTGCCTACTGGCTGCCCTCGGCTACATCTGGTGGTACACGAACCTGTGGGAAGTACGGCAGGAATGTTTTGAACGAGCTGCCGCGGTCCTGATCGACCAGCGCGACAAGGCTTACCAAAGCGCACGGTTCGCCATCAACAAGCACAATGAGCTGGTGGAGGAATACGACCGCTTGTGTGAGGAAGTCGACGAGGAAGAAGAACGCCAGCAGGCAGCAGAGGCCTTACGTGACGGTAGAAAATCCGCGCAGTCGTTAGTCTCTGACGACGCAGGTGACACGACGCCTACCGTCGAGGCAAACATTCCGGTTGTCGAAGTCGAGGGCGACACATTCATGGGTGACCAAGTTGTCGAGGTCAACGGAGTCGAATACGTCAAAGAGGAAGACTACCGGCGCCGCATGTGCTCGTTTGAGAACAAGGTCAGGAATCAGCGCGCTGCAATACACCAACTCACCGACCGGCTCGCACAGTTTGAAGGCACGAACTGACCCCATGATTGCCTGCTGCATCGAACTCGGTTCCCACTGGTGGACGTGGATCGCTGCAGACGCCGACGAACATTTCGCCCCCCGTGGCGCCGTGTTTTACAGCTGGACGGCTATCCCGCGCGGCACCAGCGGCAGGCATTGTCTCAGATGTTGGACATTGCCCGGCATCGGCCGCTCCAACTTTGCCGGCTTCCCGCGCGCGGCCGTGCCAACCGACCTGCAGCACATCACTGCGCTTACCGACGAAAGTGAAACTCTGCGCGGCGCAAACCGGCTGCTCTGCCGTTGTGCTGACACTCCCCGCTCGCTGGTCGATGCGCACCTGGTTGTCGGGCGCAGCATCCATGTGCGGTTGGATAACGTTCGTATCCGACTGGAAGACAGACGGCGTGCACGTCGTTTGCACGAAGGCCAGCAAAGGCGTGCAGGAGACGCTCGTGCTCATGCCGCCCGATGGCGCCGTCCAAACCGCCGAAGGAGTCTGCCGGATTGCGTGGCAGGATGGCCGGACATCTCGGCGGCGCGTACGACTTGTCCTGGCATATGCAGCCACTTCGGGCGCCGTATAGCAGCAACACTTTGGAGAACTGACGTGATCCGGTTGCAACACCCGAATCCGGATGTGCTTGCCGACGGCAATGCGTTCGCCGCCACGCGCGATGCTCCCGCGTTGTCTGTGCGCAAGTCGGCCGTCCAGGTGTCGGTCACGAGCGCCGCACTGGCCAGGGCCTCTGTGACAACTTTGAACGTTGGCAGACACCGTCACCTTGGAGAACTGACGTGAGCCGGTTGCCGCGCCCGAACCCGGATGTACTTGCCCGCAGTGGTGCACTCGCCGCCACGGCCGGCACCCTCGTGCCATCCGCGCGCGTTGTCCTGGCGACATTGGTTTGTGGCACACCGCTGGCCGCAGCATCTGCTGCTACTTTGGCCGCCGGCGAGCACCGACACTTTGGAGAGCAACCGTGAACGAATTGCCAATCTCTAACTTGGATGTACTTGCCGGCGGCGATGCGCTCGGCGTGACACCCAACACTCTCGTGAAATCCGCGCTCGCAACATCCGACTCGACATTGGTCACGGGCGCAGAGCGGATCACTGGTCGGAGCAGTTCTACAAGTGCTGTCCCCGGTCGGGCGCGGCGGAACTACAAACCAAGTACCGCCACCGGCCTGACCGCGCGAGAATACCACGTTCTTCGAATCCTGGACTGCTACGGATGGTGTACGCCAGAAATGGTCTGGCACATTGCGAACTTCCACGGTGTACCTTGGTCGGGAAAAGGCAAGGTGGTTTACCGTCTGCTCTGGCGGCTGCACGAACTCGGGCTGGTGGTTAGCCGCAAACTGAACGAAGGGACAAGGGCGATTGCCTATGCAGCAACGCAAGATGGGATGGCGTATATCCGTGGGTGTGGCGACGGGCTGCTCTGCGACACAAACGCCCAGAAGGACCCAGCCAGCATCTTCCATTTCGTGGAATTGAACAGAATCATGCTGAGGCTTGTGCGCCAGTTTTCGGCACATTATTGGATGTCGGATTTCCAGGTGCGATCGGACAACAGCCTTGTCGGCGCGGCTGGCCTGGCGAAAGACTACGACTCGGTGGTTGAGCTGGTCCTGCCAACCGGTCATGTACGTTTCGCGGTTGAATACGAGAGATGGCAGCAGAGCTCACGCCGCTATGCAAGGGTGTGCGCTAGCCTGGCGTCGGAGAAGTACCTGCACATGGTCATCTTCTTCCTTGATAGGCCTAGTCTACTCAAGTCTATCGCTCCACACTTCAAGCGCCTGGGCGGCTTCGTCTACTTTGTGGACTGCGGCCAGTTCCTCACCAAAGGGGCCAGCGCAATTGCGAACTACTGGTATCTGAATAGCTTCTTCGAGGCTCCATTGCGCTCCGTGCTCGAACACCACAGTCACAAGGCGCTGCTGAAGTATTTACCATCTCATCAACTCATCCTCCGACCTCCTCCAAGATCACTTGGATAAACGACGCATATTATGCGGATACATGGCCATTTCAGACATGCAGTGCGCAGCCCTCTCCTCGCCGCCTCCTAAGTAACTGATAATGCTATTTGTTAGAGTTCGTCTTGTAGCGCTTCGCCAGATTAGGTTCAGGGCACTTGGATCGCTGTAAAACCCCAAAAACAACGATATTTTCTCATGTTGGCTTTCTGGTACATTTTCACCTCGCATCCTGCTGTCTTGCCGCGTTCTGATGCTTTTCGGCTGACCGAGTTCGTTGCCATCCCGACGGCTCTTTGGCACATCCGCCAGTTGCTATTTTGGTTCTTGTCCGTGCAACTGCGCTCTGATGTGCAACGCCTTTCGCTGACTTGCCGCGTTCTGATGCTTCTCGGCTGACCGAGTTCGTTGCCTTCCCGACGCTTTTTTGGCACATCCGCCAGTTGCTGTTTTGGTTCTTGTCCGTGCAACTGCGCACGGCTGTGCAACACGTTTGCGCTGACTTGCCGCGCGTTCTGATGCTGTTCGGCTGACCGAGTTCGTTGCCTTCCCGACGCTTTTTGGCACATCCGCCAGTTGCTGTTTTGGTTCTTGTCCGTGCAACTGCGCACGGCTGTGCAACACGTTTGCGCTGACTTGCCGCGTTCTGATGCTTTTCGGCTGGCCGAGTTCGTTGCCATCCCGACGCTTCTTTGGCACATCCGCCAGTTGCTGTTTTGGTTCTTGTCCGTGCTATGCGCACGGAAGTGCAACGCCTTTGTGCTGACTTGCCAAGTTCTGATGCTGTTCAACTGACCGAGTTCATTGCTTTCCCGAGGCCTCTCTGGCACATCTGCCAGTTGCTGTTTTGGTTTTTGTCCGTGTAACCGCACACGGATTTGAAACGCTTTTGCGCCGCCTTGCCGCGTTCTGCCGCTGCTCGACTGATCCAGTTCCAAGCCTTCCCGGCACATGTCGCCCCGTCCACGAGTCGCTGTCTTGAGTTTTGTCCGTGCAGGGCAATCCGACTTTCCATCTCTGCCGAAAAACAACTCTCCACCGAAGGTGGGGGGCCGACACCTCCACCGTCCGGTTTGCCTTCATGGCAGATCGCCAACCAATTTCCATCTCAAGGAGAACACTATGCGTCGCGGAACTTCTCGCAGCAACTGGAATCGGTACGAACAGTCGCAGGACTATCTGGTTCGGGCGTGTTTCAACGAGCAGGCGGCCGAGGCTGCTGCGCGCAAGACGGCAGTCGCCAAGACGGCAGCTTCCGCCCGGTAGCGGCTCACAACTTCCGGACGGTTCGGCAATACGGGAATCCACCAACTTGGATGTGTGGCAACACCCGCCGTATGCCGAACCCGCTCCACTATGATTGTCGCCACCTTGGCTCAGCTTCTATTAGCACTCGCACTTGCAAACCAGAACGGCCGGTCCCTCCTGAGTGGGGCGGCCACAAGGAGTCCATCGTGCAAACCATTCAGGCGCATGTGAGCGCCAGGATTCTCAATAAGGCGGATCGGCTGTTCACGAACAGACTCGGCCAGGTTTTCGTCGAGCTGCTCCAGAATGCCCGGCGCGCCGGCGCGTCCCTTGTCTCCGTCACAACCAACCCCGGTGCCACCGCCGGAACCACTCGCATTACGTTCACGGACAATGGCTCCGGCATCGACGACTTCAACAAGCTGCTCTACCTGGGAGAGTCAGGTTGGGATGAGCCGGTCGAGCGCGCCGAGGATCCGGCCGGCATGGGCCTCTTCGCGCTCCTCCATAGCGGGGTCACGGTGAGCAGCCGCGGCAAAACTGCGAACATCACTACCGAGGCTTTCCTGGGCAAGGAACCGGTACAGGTCCGCGACCAAGACACTCCCGACCCCGAAACGGGAACAACCCTGGTCTTCCTTCGCGAGGAGACAGAGACGGGCATCAAGGAAACCCTCCAACGCGTCGTGCGCTGCGGCCCCGTGGACGTTCTGTTCAATGGCGTCGTGCTGGGACGGCAGGACTTTCTCACCGGCGCTGCGCACATCAATGAAGTGGACGGCGTGCGCATCGGCGTCTTTCTCGGTGATTCCGCGCCATGGGAGACGCTAAACATTCACGGCAACGTCATCCGCGTCAACCTGTTGGAGCGCGACCTCGGCAAGGTTGTGCTCTCACCAACCCACAACACCCCGCTCAACATCACCGCGCGTGTTGACATCGTGTCCACCACGAGTTTGCATTTGAAGCTTCCCGACCGCACTGACCTCGTCTACGACCAGGCGTTCAATGTGCTGCGGAGGCAGGTGCGGAGGGCGCTCCTCGAATACCTGGCAACCGTGGACGAGCACATCGCACCTTTCTCGGTGTACAAGGAAGCGTTCGAGCTCGGCATCTTCTTGAAGCCGGCCGTCCCGTACCTACAGCCATTCTTCGTCTCGGCACAGGACAGCATCTCGGGACAAGAGCCGTTCGATGGCGACCGGGGCACCTACCTGGCCAGGGTGTACGAGGCGGCCGAGTGCGCTCTCGTGACGCTGGATAACGACACCAGCGAGCCTGCTTCCTTCACTTTCGACCTGGGTTCCAGGGACCGCCAGCTTCCGCAATGTCTCGTGCCAGTGCGGCTGGAGCGCGGCTTCGAGGGCTACGCATGGTACGACAGCATGGCCCGCTGCCACAACTTCAAGGTGACCATCGAAGGCAAACCTGCCGAAGATGCTGCTCCAATATCGGACCTGACGGTCGTCGACAGCATCCAACTGTCCTTCGATCTTGAGCGGTCCGGCACCGCCCCCGAGCAGATTGTGTGGGCCTTGCCGTTCGCGGGTTGGAGCCAGGATAGCCAGGACGAAGCCATTCTCTTCATCACGCGCGACAGCGAGTGGGCGAAGACCGGCTCGCCCTTCCATCCCTTCAGCCTTATCGATGCTGCGCAACATCTCGCCTTTAACCCGAGCGACGACTGCGAAGCCGACAGCGTGGAAACCCAGCAGGAGTACTTCTGGCGCGGCTACGAGCAAAGCATCGTCGATACGCTCGGCGGTTCGCTTGCCGCCGCACGCCTGGGTTTGTCGCGTGCTCTCGACTGGGAGCTCACCACTGCGCTCGACCGCGCCAACCTGTCCGAGGTCCGGCTCGTCCGGAAGGAGAACGGAAAGTGGGAGGCGGAGATTCCCGACGCAACCCAAAACCCAACCTGAACAGCCGATCCGGTCGCTCAACCAGGGCGGCCGGCTTGAATCCACCAAACTCTACCGCTATTCACTGTTGCTATTCCGGAGATCGCCGTGCTCGCAACCAATCACATTCGCACAACCATATTACCCAATGGCCTGACTGTTCTCACCGAGCGCATGGAGCATGTCCGCTCCGTGTCCATGGGAGTTTGGCTCACAACCGGCGCGCGCCATGACACGCCGGAACTCAATGGTCTTTCACACTTCGTCGAGCACATGGTCTTCAAGGGCACCACTACCCGGTCGGCCCGGCGCATTTCCCTGGACACCGATGAACTCGGTGGGTACATGAACGCTTTCACGGCGCAGGATATGGTGGCCTTTCACGCTACCGTTCTCGATACTCAGGTAACCCGCGCACTCGACCTTCTTGCCGACCTCATCCTGAACCCTGAGTTTGTCCCCGCGGAGATCGAACGCGAGCGCGACGTCATCCTTGAAGAGATCAACGCGACTCAGGACGATCCGGTGTACCTTGCCCATGATGCCTTCATCCGGACCCTCTGGAAGGACGACCCGATCAGCTTGCCGATTGGCGGCTCGCCGGAGACGTTGGGCTCTTTCACCCGCGACACGCTCGTGCGTTATGCAAAGGATCACTTCACTGGCCGGAATATGGTGTTCGTCGCTGCCGGCAACCTCCAGCACGACGACATGGTGGCGAAGGTGCAGCAGTGCTTTGGCCGCGCCCCGGCCGGCACACCCCTTTCCCGCGGGACGTTCCCCAAAGCATCTGCGGGAAGCATACTGATAGACAGGCCGAGCGAGCAGGTGCAACTGCTCATCGGTGTTCCTGCTCCACCGCTCACCGATGCCCGGTACTTCACCGCGCACCTGGCGGCCATGGTACTGGGGGGCGGACCAAGCTCTCGGCTCTTCCAGTCCCTCCGTGAACAGCGCGGCCTGGCCTACTCCATTACCGCCGACTACATGCCCTTCCACAAGACCGGGTATTTCAGCGTGTATTGCGGCACTTCTCGCACCCGAGTCAGGCCGGTCCTCGACCTCATCCTTCAGGAGTTGCACTGCCTGAAGACAGAACCCGTCTCGCCGAGTGAACTCAGGCGCGCAAAAGACCAGATCCTCAGCAACCAGATCATCGGGTTGGAAACAACCTCTGCCCGAGCAAATGCACTGGGAGGGCAGTTCCTGGCATTCGGCCATGCCGTCAGTTTGGAAGAGAGACAGGCGCGAATCGAAAGCGTCACCGAAGACCAGGTGATCCTGCTCGCGAACGCGCTGTTCGACTCAGACCGGATCGCCCTCGCGCTCGTTGGAGACATTCAAGGTCTGGAACTCGAGCTCGACCGTCTGGATTGCTAACCGCCTCGGTGACGATACGAGGCACTGCCTGCCGGACAGATCACCTGCCCGGCATTCACTCCCGGTTGTTTCATTCGATTTCACAACCAAGTGTGCCTGGGCTTCACCGTCCGGACCAGGCCTGTGTGTACGTGTTCTTGCCCTGCGGTTGGCCAAACTGGCCGATCACGAGTCCCTCCACCTTTCATAGGAGCTACCCATGCCGCTTCCGTACCGTTCGCCTTTTGGGCCTTGGCGGACCACGCCGACCGCCACCCGCTCACCCTTCCCGTTTACCCCGCCGGCGGTGTTCGCGGATATGCCGCGAATCATCCGCCCGACATTCTCGTTCCCGCCGTTGAACCCGCTCTTGCGGGGGTTCTAGACGCTTTCATTCACCAGCGAGTGCCGGGTGCTCCGTTCGTGCCTCGGCCACCAACCCGGCTAAGCGAGGTCACCACCGTGTTCGATGAGAAACGCGCACAGTTCGAGAGTGGTGTGGACGTGGCCCTATCCGCCCTCGTAAGCATCCCTGTCCTGCCAGCAGATCGCAAACAACTTGCGGTCACGATTGCCAGCGCCTCCTTGGGCGTCGGCGCCCTGGCAGCCACCCGCTTCGTCGAAGCGCTCCTCGACCAGCTCTCCGAGCCAGTCGGCGAGCCTACCGACTACCTCGTGGACGAGGCGGCCTAATACTCTTACCCGACATCCTGTCGCCGCGGCTCTTGTCCCGGCAGCTATCCATTCACCTGGCGCCAGGGGAATCCTCCCTCGGATGCGTGGCAACACTCCGCCCTGCGCTTAGAGACAACATGGCTGGCTCGGACCCGAGAGCCAGCGCGAGGAGATCGCCATGAACATTGAGTACAGTTTCTGGACTACCGTGAGCGACAAATCCCCCATGAAGGTGCTCTTTGAACTCGTGCGCAAATCGGAGGGGATACTACAACGGATCGAGGAGACGCAGAACGGCTTCGTTTTGGCTACCTCGGTTCCAGGCCAACCGAACTCCGGAGCCATCTATATATATGACAGGCTTTGTGGCGCGTTGTTCATGCTTGTGGTCGACGGCCGCGACGACGATTTCAGCCGCCGCGAGATCGGCTGCCTGGTGCCGGCGGTTGCCGCGCACCTCAATGCGCCCGACCGTCCACGTTCTGTGCACCACCGGCCCCGCCGCAGAAACCGGAAGGTCCGCGCCGGAGCGGCCTCCACCGCTGCAACGCGTCCGGCCGCTGCTACTGTTGCACGATAACCACGTTGGCCACCGCCCGCCAGGAGGAGCGACAAACTCCTCCTGGCGAAACCCAAATGAGAATGGATGCACTGATGCCGGCGACCCCGCAGGTCTGCGCCTGTCTGCCGGTTTTGCGCAAGGAGACCGCCCATGCCCACCCACACGACTGCGGCGATCCTGCCGGTTACTCGCGCCCAGGCCGCCGAATACATGATTCTGTTCGTGAACCGCAGAGCCTACCTGCGCCAGAGCCACTACCCAAGCAAGAAATCCAGGCGCTTCTACTTCTACAAGGTGTGCGACCGGGTATCGAAGCAGCCTCTTAGCATCGACACTGCGACCGTGCAGAGCCATCTCGCGGGCCATCTCACCATTGGCGTCTACGCAATCAATCCCGATTCGCAGTGTTCGAAGTGGATTGCGATCGATGCAGACTACGCCGATGCTCGCCGCGACCTCCTCCGGCTCCAACAGGATTTCCGTGAAGACGGTATCGAGCCCCTGATAGAACAGTCCCGCCGGGGTGGCCATCTCTGGATCTTCCTGGCGGAACCGTTGCCCGCAAAACTCTGCCGTCTCTATGTTCTGAATGTCGCGCGCCGCCTCGGCATCGCGATCAAACAGAACAAGGAGGACGGGATCGAGGTGTTCCCGCGCCAGGACGAACTCCAGCCAGGCGAATTCGGGAACGCAATCCGCGGACCTCTCGGGGTCCATCGCACCAGCATGGAACGCTACTGGTTTGAGGACGCCGAGCCAACCCTTGAAGCGCAGCTTCAGTTGCTTTGTCAGGTCAAACGGGTCACTCGGGAGGAACTCACAACCATCACCGCCGGAATGTCACCCATCCCGACCCAAGTCCCCGCGATTCCCTGGGTCCAACCGCCAGCCGTTGAAGGCAAGAATCATGGCTTCCATATCCTCAGCTACATCCGCACCCACCGGCGCAGCGGCAAGAACTACGTGGCGCAATGTCCATCGTGCGCCCAACGCGGCGAGGACCGGCATGGAACTCATCTCTCAATCTCCGTTGCCGAACCCCGCATGTACCACTGTTGGGCCGGTTGCACCAAAGAGATGATCCGCTCCGCTCTCGGATGCCCCATTCCTTCCAGCGTGCGGTTTGCCCAAACCGCGTGACTAGCGCGTGGCTTCAGGACGACTCGCGACTACCCCACTACGACCCCTGATCGGCGCGCGGGGGCGCATCACCCGCCAGATGGTTGCCTTCATGCGGAAGCGATCATCATCACCCAACACTAAAGAGATGCCAGCACCTGCGCGTCCTGCGACGCCAGCAGATGCTGTGGTACCGACGAGGCAATCATGACAATCGGCACGAAGAGCGTTCTGTTTGGCGCTCATCAGTTTCTTCTCCATCCCATCATGATCGCGCTTGCGTGGCTGAGGCTGTTTGGGCCCCCACTCGATCCGCGGCTGTGGTTTGCTTTCTTCCTTCACGACATCGGCTACATCGGCTGCACAGACATGGACGGGGCCAGCGGCGAGCGCCATCCAGAGCGCGGAGCACGCCTGATGCGCGTGCTGTTCGGGGACAAATGGGGCGAATTCACCTTATTGCACTCGCGCAACTACGCAAAGGCCTGTGGCCGGCCCGTATCGCAACTCTGTCTTGCCGACAAGCTGGCCACCGCCATCACTCCCGCATGGTTGTACCTCCCCTTGGCTTGTCTGACCGGGGAGATCGGCGAGTACATGCGCAACACTTCCGTGCAGCAGGACGATCATTTTTGCAGCATGATTGGAGCCAGAACAGGCGACGTGGGTGTGTGGTTTGAGGAGTTGCGTAACTTCAACCACCTGTGGATCGAACGGAGCACAAAGTCTGCCGTCCTCCCTACCCCTCTTCGCGCGGCCTGAATCAGGAGAGTCCGTCGGCCGATAGACTCTCCGTTCCCGCGTGTGACGTGGTTAACTTCCAACCATCGTTTTCAGGGGCCTATTGCACTCGGAGGTGCATGTGAAGTTTTCCCCTGTGAGCCCCTATTTCCTCATCGAGGCTCCGGACAGGGCAACAGCCCAGTCCCTCAAAGAGCGTCAAAGGAGAATCTTCCCATGGCCGAATGGAATGGCACAGCCAGAACCAACTATTTTCAGGTCACCGACGAAGCGAAGTTTCGTGAATGGGCGGAAGCCCGCGCACTGCACGTCTTTGCCAAGGATGCTGGCGGCACGACCATCTTTGGCGTCTACTCGGAAACAGACGACGGAGGGTGGCCCACAAACTCCTGGCCCGACGACGAGGATGTGCCCATTGAGGTTGACGTGGTGGCTGAACTGGCCGCGCATCTTGCCGAGGGGTAGATTGCCGTCTTGATGGAGAGCGGCCACGAGAAGTGTAGCTACATCGACGGCAACGCAGTCGCGGTAGACCACGCCGGCAATCGCGTTGCAATTGAACTCAGAGACATCTACGACCTGGCCGCGAAGACTTTCGGCATCCCGGTCGAACAGATCACGGAATGCGCGTACTAGGAAGCGGCAGTACTTCCGAGCACTTCCGAGCATGGCGCGCAAGATCGCCGCCTGTAACGAGTTGGAAAGCATCGTGGCCCATCGCCGCGATGCCTCCGGGGGCGGCCCAGTATGGCATGCTGGGCCGCCGTATCTTCCCGTTGCTCCCACAACTTCCTTCATCAAGCCGCAGTGTTTTTTCATAATCGGAGTTCTCGCACATGAACGGTCTCTTCATCACATTCGAAGGCTGCGACGGCCTCGGCAAAAGTAGGCAGGCGGAGATGCTGCGCTGGGAGCTGGAATGCCGCGGCCACCGGGTATATTTCACGAAGGAGCCGGGCACCAAATTCGGTTGTGGCTCCCCGCTGGGTGCAGTGGTACGCGAAACGGTCTTCCATCTGGAGGACTCCGGGCGAACCTTGCCCGAGGGCGCGCAACAACTCTATCTGCTGCTTGACCACATCGACAACGTATCGCGCCTGGAACCGCACCTGCGCGCCGGACACACCGTAGTCTGCGACCGCTATTCGGATTCCGCGTTCGCCTATGCGGCAGTCTATAATCCGCCCACGCCCGACTCAATCCTGGGATTGTGGGAACAATATCGCGGGCCTGCGCCGGACATCACTATCCTGCTGGTTGCCCAAGGCAAGGTGGTCGATGACGGAGCGGGCGGGTGCTATGCGGATATCGGCTGGGCTCTCGACCGCGCGCGGAAGCGCCTCGGGACCGAAGCCGGCAAACAGAGCGGCAAGGCGTGGAACGACCACTACGCCCAGCGCCTCGTGCAACGCATCTATCTGACGCTGCTGGCTGGCGAGTCGCGCACCGTGCTTATCCCGGTCGAGGAAAAGGACACGGAGACCGATGTGCATCGGCGCGTCATGGAGGCGATTGAGAGGCGGCTGAAGAGGCCGCCCGATCTGGCCGCCTCTGGTCATCGGACTGGCAGGTTGCCGGTCACGCTCTGAGCGTGTCCGGCAGCTTTGCCGATCCCCACCTGCAATTCCCTCGACCTCAACTCTCACTTCACATCACCGAGCTGCGCGGCTTCTTCGCAGCGACAAGAAATCATGCGTATGCCCAGCCGGCTTCATGAGCTTGACGGTTTTTGGGATCGGGTAAGTTTCGCCTGTGCCGTAGTCGCACATAGCGCGCGAACCACTCGACAATTCGATACTTGCTTTGAGATTTTTGACTGCGATGCTGTTGCCGCCGCTGTGGTGCGGCGGGCAAAGGCACGCCCGGATGGACATTTGGCGCGAAACCTCTTTCCACGCTACCTCGGCCCCCAGGCACTTGCAAGCTACGAAGCCACAAAGCACCTCAGCCGAAATCAACTCGAACAGTACGCCGCGGAGTTGCGCGAGAACGCTATCCGCGAGCGGGATGCCTGGTGGGCCGCTGAGCGTGCGGCCGGCAGGTTGCCACCGCTACCGCAGGAACAGGCCTAGCGTCATCTCCTGGCTCACCTTTATGACCAACAAGCATGAGCGCAACGTACCGCAGCTACGGCCATCGTAGGAGTTCATCAACCATGAAGCAGCCAAACCTGCACGGCCCGAAGCTGGCAGACGTATACACCCCCGAGCAAATCGAGGCCCTGCGCCGCGAACTGGTGCCGTCTTCCCAGGCAACGCCAGTAAGGTTTCAGCTCAACGGCCAATCCATGTTCCTGGAATTGGGCTACTTGCAGCCGAAGGGGATCAACGTCATACATCAATACGTGTACTGGAACTTCACCAGGGCGACGGCGGAGAAGATCGCCGCCGCCTTGAATGTCAAAGCAATTTTCTCCGAGTAAGAAGCCTGGTATGCCCTGCAGATTCTGTGGAGTGCAGCCTTTTCATCCCCCGTCTGCCTGTTTCTGGAGCCACCGGCCCAAGCTCCGATTCTGTTCTGTTCCGCTTGCGGTCATCCACCGGATAAAGCGGCACCGAGCAAATCACGTAAATCCTTTAGAATCGCACGGCCTGCGGATTTTCGGTCCGCAGTGTCATAAATATCCGCCGATGCTCTTCCATGAGCATTCAAAAACGCATCCGAGGCGGTCAAAAAGCGGCGCCAAAAGCGGCACCAGGTTTCACTTGAAATTCCGCTCTGTATCCCCTCGGATTTTAGTCCCAATCGATGCAGAAGTCACCGCAGACTCGCCGGATGCACGGCCAGTCTCAACCGTCCAGTTCGCGGCGCAGGTGCATCTCCGGATCACGCTCGAAAGAGAGAGCGGTATTTTCGTTTATAGCGTATAGCGCTAATAGAGGCAGTGCACTATTAGCGCCTTGCTGCAAATCAGTGCTACGCGGCGAGTCCGTCAATAAGCCTCACAACTGAGTGACCTCCACCAAGTTTTTCCACTCGCACTTGTACGACGATGCGGTCGATCATCGCTGCAACGTGAGTAACGACCGCAACTTTACGTCCTCGACTGTGCAGCGATTCAAGCGCGTCGAGGGCAATATCCAGAGTCTCCTGGTCAAGCGAGCCGAAACCTTCATCAATAAAGAGTGTATCCACAAATGAGGACCGACCTTCGAGTCCAGAAAGCGCCAATGCAAGTGATAAGGACACCAAAAAGCGCTCACCGCCGGATAGACTGCGCGCGGCACGTAACTCATCTGCCATATCATGATCCACCACATGCACCGCAAGGTCAGCGTTGATACCCTGCGCCAACTGATAACGCGGACCAATGGCGCTCAAGTGATCGTTTGCCAGCCGTATCAAGTGTTCGAGAGTAATGCCCTGTACGAATTTACGGAACCGAGAGCCATCGGGCGATCCGATGGCGTCGTCTACTGCCTGCCATACGGCAAGTTGCGCACGCTTTGCGTCAATCTCCGCTCCGAGTGCTTGTGCCTCTTCTTGTGCTTTTTTATCGCGCTTCAGCTCGGAAGCATTCTCACCGAATCGTTGTTGCTGAATGCTGATTTCCTCATTCAGTGTGTTGATGGAGGCCAATAGTTCCACCGCGCCTACTCTCTCGTCAACACTGACACGCGCTGTTCCGAGGTCGGCCGTTCTGGTCGCCACGTTTGCTTGAGCGATATTGAGGGCATGGTCGATCCTCTGTAGGCGTGCCCGTGTCTCTACTCGATTTTCACTTGGCATCCTCAGGCGTTCTAGTACCCACTCGCACGAAAGACCTAACTCAGTGCAGGCTTCGTTAAACGTCTTCTGCGTTTCAGCCGCGCGTCTCTGAGCCTCGACACTTGCGGCCACTGCTTGTTCGTAGGCTACGACCGCTCCACGATGCGCGGATGCTGCCGCACTTTGTGCTGCGCTTGCGCTATTGTCGACCGCACTCGCTGCAAGCCGTGCATCGTTGAAGCGTCTGCGGTGCAATTCGGTCGCTTCACCATTCAGGAGCATAGCCCGCTGTCGCAGTTTGTCCTCCAGTGCTGCATTTCGTGTTGCCAAATCGGCCTGGGAACGTACCAACAATTCGCGGGTGGTTAGAAGGATCGTGGCGGCTTCAGCGCATTTCGGCTTGAGTTCCTGCACTGTGCGCTCAAGCAAGCCAATTCGCTCCTTCAGTTCACGATAAGTCGTTGTTTTGAGTTGTAGTTTACGGCGAGTGCCAGCCGCGTCTTGCTGCAGGTCTTTCAGAGAGATACCAGCACTGGTTAAGAACGGACTCAGTTGGCGTTCGAGTGCCTCTATTTCACGCGTAATCCCGCCCATCGTTGCATTATGTTGTTGGAGAGTAAGTTCAGCCGCATGATGCTCTTCGATTCTTTCCTGTTTAGTGCGCAGCTCAGTTTCATATTGCGTTTGCGCAGTGGTCCTCTGTTTCTGTACCGCATCGATCTGCAAGCGAATTTGCTTGGCATTAGCGAGCGAACCCTTGACCTGCTTCAAGGCTGACGATGCTTCACGTCCGAGTGTTTCCAGCTCTTCTTTTGCCTCGGTCTCCAATGAGGACGGCAAAGGATTTGTCAGCTCAAATGTGGCGAGAGTTGCAGCAATTGCTGGCCGCAGTTCGGTAAACTCCTTGACCGCTCCAGCCAGCACTAAGCGGGCAGCAACTGTGCTACGGACCGCCTCCTTTTGGCGAGCCGCCGCTACTGCTTGTAGAGCACTATGCTCCGTGATGAGGTTGGCAGCGTGTGCGATGGTTTCATCGAGCTTGTGCCGTTGGCTTCGCAACGTCTCCGCCAGTGTCTGGAGTGCCTCTATTGGATGGTGTTCATCGGTGACGGGACCGTATGGATGCTCCGCGGCACCACAGACTGGACAAGCCTCGCCAGGTAACAAAAAGCTACGCAGGAGTTCAGCCTGCTGTGACACACTTTGCTGAGCAAGTTCATCGAGTGGCGCAAGCTGTGTACGGGAGGTAATGTCCCGATCCATCTGATTCTTCGCAGCGTCGAGGTTGATTCGCGCCTGTTCATGATCCGCAAGTGCCTGAGCCCGATTGCGTTCTCCTTCTTCAAGATTGGTAGTAGCCACTATTGCTCGTTCTGCAAGCTGGCAAGCCTCTCTCAGATCGAGCACAAGTTGATTCAATCCCGTCTCTATGGTTAACAGCGTGCTTTCATCCAGACTGTTCAATTGCTCGCGGAGGGAACTCTCTTTCTGCGTCAGTTCTTTGCGCGATTGATCGGCGGTTTGAATTCGGCTCTCGGCTTTGTTCACATCCGCCAGTAGATTGGTCACCGTCGTCTTCGTGGCTTCAGCATCCTGTGCCTCTGAGTTGTTAGAGATTATGTTTTCTTCGCGCCGCTGCAACAGCGCGAGAACGTCTTCCCAGCGTTCGGACAGCGAAGCAAATCCGCTTTGTCGATCAAATTGCTCCGTGGCCAGCTGGCGCTCTTTTGTAGCTTTGTCCAACTTGCGTTGCAAGGCTTCGATCGAGGTATTCTGTGCTGTGACAGAAGCTTCGGTGTTGTGAACCTCATGTTGTGCCTTCTGAACCTCGTCACGAGCGGAGGTAATCTGCGAGTCTAGCCCCTCCGCCTCAGACCATACTGGCCCAAATCTCTTGTAGACGGCTTCGGCTTCCCGTGTGGCTTCGCTGGCCTTTGCCAACGAAGCCTGCGCCCCCTCCGCTATTCCCGCCGCTCGACTCTGTTCAATTTCCGTATCCGCAACCTTCTGCTCGACACCAGGTAACGCCTTGCCGGCCTCCTCAGCTAGCAAGTACTCGCCCCGTAGGGGTTCAACAACATCCAACTCAGCTAATGCCGTGAACTCTTCCTGGGCCTCGGCCTTCTTTTGCTGCGCAATCGCAAGCTGTTCTTCGGCGAGTCGTAAACTTTCTTGTGCTGCGGTAATGATCCGCCGCTTTTCCAGCTCTTCAGCTAGCTTCGTGCGTTCGGCTCCTTGCTCTTCAATGGTCTGCGTAAGAATCTCCTGGGCTTTTTCGAGTGATTGCCGCACATCAGGAGAAAGCATTCCAATGTCGAGGCGCTTCTGCTCTAGCGAATCCATCTCACGGTGCAGTTGATCAGTTCCTTGCCGCACGCGTGTGGAGATAGAACCATATATCTCTGTACCTGTTACCTTTTCAAGCAAGTCGGCACGTTCGCGCTCCTCTGCCAGCAGAAACGCGTCGAAGTCGCCCTGGGCAAGCAAAACCGTTCGCCTAAATTGTTCGAAGGTCAGGTCGGTTCGCTCCTCGACCACCTTCAGTACCGACGTGATACCCTCGGCGATGGCACTATCATCGTCTAATCGTTTCAGTGATCGCTGCGGGTCTTGAAGCCGTCCATTTGCCTTACCCCGAGCGCGCGCGACAGCCCACCGCGCACGATAGCCGATGCCGTCTTGACCGATAAAGTCTACCTCGGCAAAGCCTGATGCGGCTCCGCGTCGTAGGATTGCTCGACCATCGCTGATCGACAGTTCTTTGCCGCTCGGGTCTGGGACTTTCTCTTGTCTGCCCACCGCAACGCGCGGATACTCTCCATACAGCGCAAGACAGAGAGCATCAAGGATAGTGGATTTACCTGAGCCCGTCTCGCCTGTGATGGCGAAAAGTCCGGCCCCGGCGAGTGGTTCCGCCGTAAGGTCCAACTCAAACGGACGCGCAAGGCTTGCGAGGTTCTCTCCGCGAATCGCAAGAATTCTCATCGTCTTAAACCTCCGCTTGGACGCGATGAAATACTTCGAGGTGATCCACCGTCGGTTCGGCATTGAATCTCTTTGCAAACGCCAGCTTGAACATCTCCTCGGGATCGCGCTCGGCAAGATGAGTGAAGGCATCTGCCGCCCTGTCCGATTGGGCCGCAACTCCAGCAAGGGGTTGTACCCGCGCCTCGACGATGCGCACAGGAAAGCCCTCAGCAATGCGATCCAATTCTTCTCGATAGCCAGAAAGCAGCCCCTCACGCGCCAGGCGTACCTGTACGAAAGGCCGCAGATGAGGTTCGAGGTCACTCGCCAGCCCCAGCTGTGCCAAATGGTCGTGCAAATCAGTGAGCCGTATCTCCCCCATAGCGGGGAGACGCAAGAACGGCAGAGGCCGTTCTATTGGAATCTGCTCCATCGTTACTCCAGTGCTGTCGATTGAGAGCAGCGTCACGCTATGCTTGTAGGGCTGCTCAGTGGCCGAAAGCGGGATTAGCGATCCGCTGTATCGAACTGTATCGCGGCCCACGCGTTGCGCTTTGTGCAAATGGCCAAGCGCCACATAGCTCGCCCCAACAGGAAAGACATCATGGGAGACTGCGTGCTGGCCCCCCACGAGAATCCGCCGTTCAGCGCCTTCGGACTCAATAGCACCCATCACATGAAGGTGGCCGGTGACGATCAGCGGTACACCCTGGAGCTTTGGCCGGACGCTCTCATATAACTCGTCGTACAACTCCTTCACAGCCCTCACAACAGGCGATCCGACCTCGTCTTCCAGGCGCGTCAGATTCGGCAAACAGGTCGCAGTCGGATACGAGACGGCAAGTATGTGAAGAAAGACCTCTTGATGCTCGTCGGCGAGTACAACGTGGTGCCGCTCGGCGTCGATCCTGCCGTCGCGCCGCCGCACATTCCCGACTACCCGCACGTTGAAGCGTGCGAGCAACGGATGTGGCGCTTCCAACCGACCTGCGGCATCATGGTTACCAGCAACGATCACTGTCTTCATGGTTGGTCGCGCACGATGCAACCGTTCAATTGTCTCGTAGAACAGCCGCTGTGCCTCGCCCGATGGATTCTGGCTATCAAAAATATCGCCCGCCACTACCAGCACGTCGATTTCCCGTTCAGCAATAATTCCAATCAACTGGTCGAATACTCGGGCCTGCTCGTACTCGCGTGAATAACCGCGCAGTGTCTGGCCTATATGCCAGTCCCCGGTATGTAGTACACGAACCATAGCTCGATCACTCCCGCACCTATTGGGACACAACTACCCATCAACCCGCATGTGCAAATTTGTTATGCCTACAGCGTCGGCGCATTGATTTCTAGCTCCAATGCCTCCATCCCTGCGAGAATTGCGGCGAATTCAGGAGGCTCCCGATAGAACATGTCGCGCATCGCCTGATAATCACGTTCCAGTGCTGCAATCTGACTAGGTGGCGGACTCAACCGGAATGAGCCCGGCTTCGCCATGTCGTAGTGCGCCCAGGAAGAGTTGTAGAACCGCTCCTTGAATTCGACCACCGATTTCAGCAAATCCAGATCTGAAAGGGCGGCCTGCTTGACCGGGCTTCCTGCCAACTTGAACAGGTCATAGTAATGGCGCGAGTATCGGACTGGAATTATTCCAGGGCGATGAGCCTCCTGATGCAGGATCGTGGCCTTTTCCCAGAAGGTTCTCTCTGCATCGATAGCGACGACTGCACAAACTGGATCGATGAATACGCCCGGAAAGGATTGAGCAGCATACGCCTGGATGGTGTGGGCGCTGGACGGAACCCAGGACGCAAGCGGCCCAATCTCCAGCCGGACAGCCGGACGGATGTATTCAGCCAAGAATGCTGCCGGATAGAACACGTTCACGGTGTGCGGATCGTCTCCGTCGATACCTGCGACAACGCCCGAAACCCCTGCGAAGAGCTGACTCAGTTGACCGAGTAGCGTCCCCCTGATGTACGCGGCGGCCTTCGCATTCATCTCCTGGTTGTAACGACTCTGCTTTGTCTTCGATTGGATGGCTTGGTAGGGATCGGTGCCCTCATCGTGGCCGTAGCCAAGCAGTCGCCAATCGAGGATCAGGTCGATGTCCTCTGAAAAACGGTCAATCAATCCGAAGACTTTAGAAAGGCTCGTGCCGCCTTTGAAGACCATTTGACCCTTGAGCGCCGGTTCGGCAAAGATGTGTTTGAGAATCCAGCAAACCCAGAAGTCCTTTTCGACGATGGCGGGATTCATGCCGAGCTGGCTTGCCGCTTCGCTGAACAAATCCCGCCTGTCTTTGGGTGGTCCGGTGGCGATCCTATCCATGAAGCTCCTATTGAGTGATTTGCTGGATTGCGCTGTAGACCCATCCCGTCGCCGTTTTGGTGTCAGTCAGCACCTTGCCGCGCAGCGATTCCGGCAGCCAGGCTCGAATCTTGGCGATGACCTCTGGAGTGATCCGCTCTTGGCCAAGCGCCTTGAGCGCCTGAACGATCAGACCGCTCTCCTTGAGCTTAACCCCTGCTTCCTTCAGGGCTGTATGTTCGAAAGCCAGAGCTGTATTGCCGACTTGGTAAGTCCTGTCGGGCCCATCAGATAAATAGACAGCACGAGCGGGAACTTGAGTGGAAAGCCCAAGAAAGTTCAGCGCCGTTGCGCCGCTGGGTTGGATGCGCCAACGGAACTTCCGCGCCAGAGCCCGCGCAACCTGGTCAATATCAGGGCTGAGGTGCTGATCGAGGAGCTTGCTGAATTGCGGATAGTCGTAAACGCCGCGAATGACCCGGCGAATCTCGCCTCGCTTCTCCAGCCGGTGGAGCGCCGAATCGACAGTGGGGCGGCCTCCGAGGTCCAGAAAGTCGCGCGGTGAAAATGCCCACCCTCTTCCGGTTCCTCGAATCCTATATTCTGCCTTATTTTCAATTGTTTGGCGCATATATACCTCATACATTCTGCAAGAAAAAATAGCACTTATTCCTTGCAAATGCAAGAGATGCCCCGCATGGAGCGCAGAATAAGCTAACCGATTTGTCTATTTAATTGGCGCTAAACTCTTGTGCGACATGCGCCTACCCCATCGGCCCAACGTGCCTGATACCGGCGAAGAGGTTCCCGCGCAAGCCCAGCGCAACGGTCTCTCCAAGACGCTCAGGTGGTCGCAGATTTATTCGACTTCACCCTGCTTCCATCTTTTACTAGTGAGAGACCATGCACCGGGTGATTGACACGCCTCCGAAGACTGCCCGCCTGGGCCGCGGTGAGCAGTCCTTCCCGCAGTGCGTCTGTAATGGCCTGCCTGGCGATGTCTGTCCGATGCGTTGTCGAGAGAACATCCATGACCGAGCGTCCTACGGAGGTGACCGGCATTCCCTCATGCTGGCTGATCTCCTGCGGTGTGAGGTCGGCCCGATGAATCACGATCCATTCGGGGTGCTCCCGCCGCAGCCGTGCCGACATCGGAACAGTAAGGTTCACGTGCGCAGGGTTCACATCCGAGATTCCGTAGAGCAGCAGTGCCGTCTCATGAGACAGGGCGATGCGTTCCGGCCCCTGGCTCGCCTGTACCCAAAGGATCGCCTCGCGGTACTGGGCGAGCCGGTCTGCCGGATAGTGTGCCATCCGGTAGACCCCTCTGCTCATTCGTTCCAACCGGCCACGCTGTGCCAGCCGGACCAGCACGGAGTCCTGGATTCCCAGGGCGCAGGCTTCTTTCGACGTGAGCAGGCCATCATGCTCTTCGGCAATTGCATACAGCTCGTCCATGCGAGTGCGTGGCATGGATAGAGTAGGCAGCCGCAATACCACGATGTCAATATAGTTCCATAGTGGAACGATATTGACACTCTATGCACCTGCCGATCCCGGCGCCCTCCTGAACCGAACCTTTACCTTCGCAATCGAGAAATGAGTAAACCATGACTCCCTCTGCCCTCATCGAGGCGCTTAACTGCGCCCTCAGCGAACACGTCCCCGTGCATATTTGGGGCGCCCCCGGCGTCGGCAAGTCCGAAATCGTTCGCGATCTGGCCGCCGCACAGGGCTGCGAATTCATCGACCTGCGCGCCGTTCAGCTGGACCCCGTCGACCTGCGCGGCCTTCCCTGCATCGATGGTGACACCACCAAGTGGCTCATACCCAACTTCCTGCCTCGTGACGGTAAAGGCATCCTTTTCCTCGACGAGCTAACCTCCGCGCCGCAGATGGTCCAGGCCGCCTGCTACCAATTGGTGCTGGACCGCAGGTTGGGAGACTATGTCATGCCTGCCGATTGGGAGATACTTGCGGCCGGCAACCCAGCCTCGGAGCGCGGCGTTCACTTTGCCATGCCCCGGCCCCTGCGCAACCGCTTCCTGCACCTCACGCTGGAACCGGACCTCAAGTATTGGTGCAGCTGGGCCATCCTCCACAAAGTCCTGCCCCAGGTCATCGCTTTCCTGCGCTTCCGGCCCAATCTGCTGCTGGCCCCCGGCGACGCAGTCGATGCCAATGCGTGGCCGACACCGCGCTCCTGGGCAATGCTCTCCCGCGTGCTCAAAGCCTGGTACGCCCGTCAATCCAAACTCAACGACCTGCTGCTCCACATGTTCAACGGAATGGTAGGAGAAGGCGCCGGCGCAGAGTTCTTCTCCTTCCTGCGCCTGTTGCACGAACTGCCCTCTACCGACGAGATTCTGCTCAACCCCACGACCACGAATGTCCCGGATGACCCGTCCGCGGCCATCGCCGCCGCAACTGCACTGGGCCGGGTTATCAACGACCGGAATATAGGCCAGGCCGGCCAGTACCTCTCCCGGATGGAGGCCGAGTACCACGTGCTCGCCATGCGCGACGCCGCTTTGCGCGACAGCTCCATCACCAAGACTTCATCCTTCATCGATTTCAGTGTCCGGTTTGCCGGGGTGGTGGGCTAACCGCCGCCCCATCAACCTCCAAGGAGTTACCTCATGGACCTTTCCACCAAGGCAATGCTGGCTGCCATTCATATCAGCCTCTGGACTGCCCGCAAGCATGACCGCAAGGTCAGCCGCGAAGTCGCCACCCTCAATGGCGCCAACGAGCAGGCCGGGCGCTACAACAAGCGCCTGTTTTGCGAAGCGCCCAAACTCGACGAGATTCAGACAATTGCGGGTCGCATTCGCCAGTACTTCTACCGCGTCACCCTTCCCTGGAGTGACGAGGGGCTGCGCATCTTGCCCGCCGAGCTCTACTTCGAGTTCAACGCGCAGATGCGTGACTTCGCGGCTGAGTTCCGCCATGCGGTTGACGAGTTTCTGGACGCCTATGACACCTACGTGAAAGAGGCTCAACCCATGCTCGGTAGCCTGTTCCGGCTCAAGGACTATCCGCCTGCGGAAAAGGTGAAGGAGAAGTTTGCTCTCCGGCCCGAGATTCTACCGATCCCGACCGGCGACGACTTCCGCGTCAGCCTGTCGGAGGACGAGCAAGCCCGCATTGCCCGCGACATCGACGCTTCCACTCGCGCGGCGATCGGAGACGGCATGCGCGACCTGTGGACGCGCCTCTATGAGGTGACCAACCACATGGCAAGCCGGTTGGCCGATCCGGAGGCCCGCTTCCACGGCACGCTGGTCTCGAATGTCAGCGATCTCGTAGAGCTGTTGCCTCGGCTCAACATCGTTGGCGACCCCAACTTGGCCGTCCTTACCGAACAGGTGCGCCAGCAGCTATGCCAACACTCTGCCGAGTTGCTGCGCAATAGCCCGGCAGCGCGCCAGCAGACAGCTGCCAGCGCGGCATCGATCGCGCGCACCATCGCCGGCGTCCTCGCCATCGACCAAACCGCTGCGGACCCTCCGCAGACCGAAGAGGCCAGCCTGGACCCGGTCCCTGAAGAGACAACCGGCACCGAGGATTCCATCGAGGACGAAACCACCGCAATCCTGGACCACATGGCTGCCTATATGTGCGTTCCGGCTTGAACCGACTTCCGTTCGCCGACACCGCGACTAAGGTCTCTGGCGACGGCGAACACCGAGGAGCGCCAATGGCAACTGTGAAACCGACCGCAATCGACCGCATCCGGAAGGCCCGGGCCGTCCTGCTCCTGGACCACCCCTTCTTCGGAGCACTGATCTTCCGGCTTACACCGGTCTCCGCTCCCAACATCCCCACCATGGCGACAGACGGAAAGAGCCTCTTCTACAACCCGTCCTTTGTGGATGAACTGCCGCCCGACCAACTGGTGGGCGTACTTGCCCACGAAGTCATGCACCCGGCCCTCCAACATCACACCCGGCGCGGCAACCGCGACCGGAAGAGATGGAACGAGGCTGCCGACTACGCCATCAATCCCCTGGTGCTCAACGCCGGCATGGCGCTGCCGAAGGATGCCCTGAGTGACTCCCGTTTTCACAACCTCAGCGCGGAGCAGATATACAACAGGCTCACTGAGGAAGAATCCGGGAATTCGTCGAACTCAAACTCCCCTCAATCGTCAGGCTCGTCAAGTAATTCAGACACGTCCAGCGATAGCCAATCCAGCCTGCCGACCCTCATGGACAACCTGGTTCCTCAACCGCCCGCGACTCCGGGCGGATTCGGCCAGGTTCTCGACGCCCCGAATCCCGAGGCGCCCGGTCAGCCCTTGTCCGATGCCCAGCGTACCGCTGCCGAGACCGAATGGCGCGCCGCCGTGCATGAGGCTGTGGCCGTCGCACGCATGGCAGGCAAGACGCCCGCTGGTGTGGACCGCGCTCTTCGCCAAACGGCAGAGGCTAAAGTTGACTGGAGAGACAGGTTTCAGCGCACGTTCGCAGCCACGGTCCCGAACGACTACTCTTGGATGCGTCCCAATCGCCGGCTCATCCACGCGGGACTCTACCTGCCTGGCATCAGCCGCGAAGGAGTTGGCGAGCTGGTGATCGCTATCGACTGCTCCGGCTCAATCAACGAACGGCAACTGGGCCAGTTCGCAGGCGAGGTCAATGCCCTGATTGAAGAGCACAGGCCTGAGAAGGTCCATCTGCTCTACTTCGACACCCTCATCCACCGCCACGATGTCTATTCCTGTGGTGAAACGGTGACACTCACGCCGGTGGGCGGCGGCGGCACGGATTTCGCACCCGTATTCGAGCATATTGAACAGCAAGGACTCGCCCCGCAGGCACTGGTACTTCTCACCGACCTGTACGGTCCCTTCCCGGAACGGGAGCCGCACTATCCCGTCATCTGGGTGTCCACCAGTTCACAGGTAGCTCCCTTTGGCGAAACCATCCCCGTCGACGCGGCCTGAAGCCATCCGCGTGATTCGCCCGTGAAACTCAGCCTGCAAATTTCGTCTGTCACCACTGCGAGGTGCGACTGTGGTCTACTTCGGAGTCTGTCGTGGCCGGAACCATACGAATGAACAGATCAACAACTGGGGTTTCGCCGGACCGAAGACGACGCCGGTGTGACCCGTTCCGAGCCCGCGGTCAAGCCGCGGGCTCACTACCCGCGCCAACCCGCGCCCCGACCCATTTCCCAGCCGGGCAATTGTCCGGTCCCGAGGTTCCAAATGGCATCTTCGATTCTTCTAGACTCGCGCGGCCAGGCGGTTTGCCTGCCGGATCTCACCGCCGGTCCGGTGCTGGCCGCCACCGTGGCCACTGACGAGAGGAAACGGGTCATCGCCCAGCTCAGCGAGCCCTTCGCCTTCAACGACGTCCGCTGGCGCGTGATCCAGTCGACCAAGGACAAGAAGCGGGGATTGGTCGTTCCCTACATCAAGGCAAGCGTAATCATCGACCGGCTGAACTTCGTGCTGGGCGAGGGTTGCTGGAGCCGCACCTACCAGCAGCGCACAATTGAAAATATCCAAGTTACGATGGATGGCAAGAGCGTGTTGAAGGGCAAGATCGCTATCATCTGCGAAATCGAAATCCCCGGTATCGGGCGGAACTCAGGCACAGGCGAGATGTGGTCCGACGACGCCAATGCCCTGACCACCGCCGACTCCCAGGCCTTCAAGAGGTCGGCCGAGTGCTTCGGCATCGGCCTGTATCTCAGGCGCGTCGAGAAACTGTGGTGTGATATCGACCCCTACGGGCAGCCCGCAGATTTGAATAAATTCCGCCCTGCTGCCGTCGCTGTGCTTGATGCCGCGCTCCCCCGCTCAGGCACTGCGAGTCCGACGCAGCAGGCGCCGCCGACGGTCCACGAAAGCAGTAACACCGGCAATGGTTCGCGCCCGCAGCGCCCAGTGCCGGGCCCGACTACCCGCCCTGCGGCACAGACGGCAAGTACTCCCACCCGCGACGAACTGCTCGTAAAGAAAGCCTTGTACCTCCAGGCCCTGGGTGAGCCACTCTACAACGACGCGGCCACCAAGGCAAAGAGTGCCATCGCCCCGGACACCCCCTTGGGCGACGCGGCCCAACAGATTATGCGCTCGCTCAACGAAGCGTGCGACCTGCTGACCCACACTCGGCAGCTCGCCGCCGGCGTGGCTCCCCAGATCGTCGACCAGGTTCTGGATACCTACAAAGTCCAGACCTTCGCGACCGTGCCATCCATGGAAGCACTCGGCAACGTCCGGCTCGCACTGGAGACAGCCATGGATTGCCAGGCGGCCTAACCGCAAACCCGGCGCGGGTGCCTCTTGGCCCCCGCGCCCGCATTGATTTCCATGCCCGTTTACGATTCCGAGGTCCCTTTCATTACGGAGACCAGACTGCACGCCACTCACCACATCCGGGTGCTCACACCGACGCTCGGACCAGTCTGATTGCCACTGACCTAAGCGAGCAATACGGCAGTACCTGTGTTTAAATCCGTCTCCCATAATGTTGCTGCAAGCCCTCTCTGGAAGGCAGAACGAATCGAAAACAAAGAAGTTCCTTTCAGCGAGTGGAACGGCGCTTTCCCGCCAGTTGATTCCATCAAGACGCGTGCCCAACTATCGGTTTGACGATCCGCGCGTCGGGAACACGACAACATCAAGTAGAGACCGCCTCTATAAGTACTTTGGCCTGAACGCGTCAGTTGAACGAAATGGCGGCACAAAAGGCCATCAAAAGGAATCCTGTGCGATGACGAGTTGAGGCCGCGCCGAATCCTTGGGCGGTTGCGATTACAATTCATGGCATGCCCACAATGGATGCATCCAGTTATCCATCGAGTCCTGCTTCCATTCGCTGTTTTCGCCTCCTCTGAGACATCGGGCCGTGGGAAGGCATACCGAAACAGAAGGCGGGTTAGGATGGATTTGACGAAGCGAGGAAGAATGGAAATCCAACCAGGTGAAGGTGAGAGGCGAGCACAACGAGGTTATGTGACGCAGTACGACTTTGCAGCGTCTCTAATCTACGAGGGACTCGCTTCCGGGAAACTGCATTGGATCGGCGTCGCTGATCGTCAGGCTGGAAACTTTGATGATCTCGTTCTCGGATACGCGAATCACATCTTTGCATACCAAGTAAAGGCTTCTGCCGATCCCTCTCCCTTCAGTATCAGAACCCTGTTGATAGGGGCTGAGAATCTCCTCGGCAAGATTGTCAAAGCGCGTCAGTCGATCTCGCGTTCCGCTCAAGCAGCATCGGTCGAGATAATTTACGTCTCCGACAATTTTCCGCGTACAGACGATTCGATCACCGATCTTGAGCCTCCTATGTCCTCCGCTGCCTATCTGAGGGCGCACGAAGCACACCGTCTCTCATGGACGCTGCCCGATTGGAAGTCATCGATATACGCCGGGTTTGTCACCAACGTCCGAAATGCGAGCGGACTGGACGATCTCGACTTCGAGACACTGTGGCGATTTTTGAGCTTTAAGACGGGTGCAGAGAGCCGGGAGTGTGGGCTCCCGTTTCCTTCTTCCGATGATCAGAAACGTATCAAACAGATTGCCGCGCTGCTTCCTCGCCTTGTTGCTGACCATTCAGATCAGGATCGGTGGTCTGTTCACGAGGTCCTGACCAAACTCCAGTGGGATTCCCCATTCACACTCCGTCATTCGCATACGTTCCCAGTGGACGCACTCTATGAATCGAATCAAGAAACACAGCAAAAACTGTCGGAGACGCTACACGGAGTCAAATCCGGTTACGTCGCCCTCGTTGGTCCTCCGGGAACCGGAAAATCCACACTCTTGGCGGCCGGGATCATTCCGAGTCCCAGAGCTCGTATACTTCGATACCTTGCTTTCGTTCCAGGAAAAGGGCAAGGCTTGGGGCGAGCAGAGTCATTTGATTTCCTCCACGATCTGGTCCGGCAGTTTAAGTTGCAGGGCTTTGGCAAAGAGATCATCCCTGGGGCGGAGCTTCAAGAGCTTCGGATGCAGTTGGAACGGGTTCTTGGTCAAGCTGCCGAGCAACATCAGATTGACGGAGTACAGACGATAATCGTCGTCGACGGATTGGACCATGTCCCGCGCGAGGAACGTCCCCAACGAAGCTTTCTAAATGACTTTCCCCTGCCAGATTCGATCCCGGAAGGAGTAATCTTTCTTCTTGGAACGCAAAGGCTTGATCTAACCGACCTCCCGGCATCGGTTAAAGATCAAGCATCCGAAGAAGGCCGCCTTATACAAGTCTCTCCGCTGAGTCCTTCCGCTGTGGCCCGTTTAGCGGAACTCGCGGGTGTTTCCAGTGATGTTGATGGGACGCTTCTATACAAAAAGACGAGCGGCCATCCTCTCGCCGTCCGATATGTGATCGACGGCCTTCAAAACGCTGCTGGGCCAGAGGCACGACAGAAGTGGCTTCAAGAAGGCCCTGCCTATGGTGGGGATGTCGACGTTTTCTATAACAGGGCGTGGCACGACCTGGAGAACAACCCAGATGCGCAACGCGGCATGGCCTACCTCGCACTTGCAGAAGGAGCCATTAGCCCTGTCAGTCTGGATTCAATCATCGGAACTCTCGCCACAGACGCTGTCTGGCGAGCAGCGAGCCACTTGCTGCGAATAGATCGGCAGCGTAACTGGTCCGTATTCCATAACAGCTTCAGACTTTTCCTCCAGACGAAATTATCCTTGCGGCATGGTGTCCCGAACGCCGACCTTGTCAGGGCGCGATACATCGAACTTGCCGACATGGCGGCCAAAGCCGGGCCGGAAGATGGTCAGCAATGGCTTGAACTCCGCTACAGAATTCGGGCGGAGCAGTTTGACCGAGCGTTGCCCTTAGCGACGCCGGATCGTTTTAGAGATCAGTTCTTCGCGGGAAGGTCCCCAGAAGATATTCGCGGGGACATCGCAATGAGTTTCCTCGCCGCCAAAGCAAACAAGAGCATGACAGCGGTCCTCAGCCTGATATTTGCTGGCCATGAGCTTGATATGCGCATGGAAGTAATCGGTGACGATCTGATTGATGCCTATATTGCACTTGGATTCTTTGACAGAGCACGGGGACTGGTCGACGCAGAACCGTTTTCGATGACCACGGGCAAGGGGTTCGACTTGGTTGAAATCCTTCTTGAGGTCGGCGATCTTGCGAATGCGAAGGACCTGTTCAATTCCCTCGAACCCTTGGATGTGCTTCTCGGCGCAAAAGAGATCTTCGAATCAAGGACAAAAACTGAGCTTGAACAATGGGCTGAGCAAGCCCTGGCGTTTCGCACGACAGACGAATTCATAACGTCACTCAAAAGGATGCGCGTAAGCGATCGCGGCCCCCATACTGAAGATCTGCCAGCACAACTGGAACATCTGAAGCTATTGGCCGTTCGCGGTCAATTGATGCGAAACCCGGAGATCTCGCCGCATGAACTTGCTGCATCTGTGGAATTGGGCTCCGGCCACGATTTGCTCATTAACTATCTCGCTCTCAAGGCTGCTTTTGAGTCGGGCATAGACGATCTCGCGTCAGAGCGCCTGGAAATTTGTGCAGATGCGGCGATGGCAAATGCATCAGGGCTTCTGCTGCAGATTTCTCACACAGCGTGTCAGCTCTCAAGAGATGACATTGCGAAGAAACTGATCGAGTTCGCCCCAATACCTTCCTTAGACCTCGGTGACTACCACTACGAGGATGCTGACTTGAGGATGGCGGAGAAAAACGTGATTCTTGCGTCGTCCCTGCGTGCCCGTTTTTCCCTCCCAGCTGTGCACGGTAAGGTGCCCAAATCGGCTCTACTTGATATGTATCAGCAGCGGCTTGAGAATTTAGGCTCCATTCACGGTTCCTTGCTAGCTGAACCCACCACGAGTAATTTTCCTCTGACGGAGATGAATTCTCTCCTTGATTTCCTGGAACGCGCACAAGGAGCAGAACGGTTCGATTTCGAGCGGGGACGAATCACCAGGACAATGGATGTGATCTTGAGACCGATGCTGGAAGCCGCGCATGCTCATTCCGACGAAACACTTGGGCGACTGGCAGCGGAGATCGACGATCGTCTCAATAGATCGGCGCAATATCTCACAATATCTTCGTTCCGGCGAGTATTTGCATTAGAGATGTTCCAATACGAAGACGACTCAGCCGCGGCAATCCGCCGAATCGCCTATCAGCCGGGTCGCGAAGATACGCCTCAATCGGAGTTCGAAGAAGTTACCAAGACCATTTCGGCATTTCTTCAAGTTAGCCTTCGGAGTGAAGCCGAAAAGCTGCTTGCGTGTGTCCAAACCGAAGGCTTAGGGATTTCAAGGCCGGCCAAAAAAGATGGGCAGTACATATTATGGGAAGGCTTTCTTCAAGAAGCCAACCGAGCCGATCCCGTTCACCGGCGGGATCGAGTGCTCTTTATTGCGCGGTTCTTCTCCGGGCTTGCCGAAACGGAAGGGAGAGGAGTCGCGCAGAGAGCCGCAAGCACGCTGATAAGAGAAGCCGCGATGATTGATGCCGGGACGGCCGCGAAGGTCATCGACATCGTTGAAGACTGTAATCTGTCTACTTGGTCCGACATTGTCGAAAACATCGCCCTCGGGGCGATTCGGAAGGATCCCACATATTCTGAAGTGGCCGCTGTCATCTTCGGGAGATTAAGCATCCCTCTTGACGAAAGTGTTTCGAGATCGACGCTGTCTGAAATCCTTCAGCTCGCGCCTGAACCGGAATTAGAGAAGATAAGAGACCTGCTTGCTGCGTGCGTGCAAACAGACGCGCCGCTTGACAGTCGCATTCTCGCACTCGAAACCATCGTGGACTCCATCAAACGTCGGGGCTGTGAGGCGGATACCTCGGGATTAGTCCGCTGGCGCGCAGAATTGCCACCGCCCAAATCAGGAAATAGTCCTGAGGATCCGTTTTTTCTCGCGCGGAGCATAGAGGACATATCCAGCCTGTTGGATCAGTATCGCGGGAAATCCGGTGCCTATGGAGCTCGGTCCGCATTCTTGCGTGTTCTCGAATGGGCAGACTTCGAAGCTGCGAACGCCCTCTTTATCAAAGAAACAGATCTCAATTCGGATGAGCGCTTGATCGAGGTGATGGCGCGGCGGTCGTGGGCGGAAGGAAAGCATGACGAAGCCAAACTGCTATTGGGATCTCTACTGAAGATCGCGGAGGAAAAAGGTTCTTGGGGCGGTGGCTGGAGAAGCCAAGCAAAACTCCAATATCACCGTTTGGCGCGAGATTTGGGGATGGAGGATGCATCTAAGGCCTTCGATGCATTAGTTGACGATTTGGCAGCCGGGAAAGAATCGTACGAATATATTCTTCCGGATTTGCACGAGATTTTAGATGTGGTTGTTTCGACGATCGACTGGGAGTCAGCATGGGATGTCCTCGCGAAACATCTGTCTCGATTTCGAGAGTTTGAGCGAGGAATCGAAGTGATCGCTCCTGCATCTGGCGAGCCGACTATCGAAGGGACGGTCGCCGATCTCATTCGGCGAGGAATCGGCACTACTGCAACCTCATTGGTGAATCTTGCGCGAGCAGCGGCGATCGAAATGTCATCAGTCACGCACGGGCAGCTGGTATTACAAGTCCTGCTACCCGACCTGCTGAGCAGAGGCGAGGAGTTCGCAGTCGAAGCCGCTCAGGTTATCTGGGAATCTCGAAAGTCTGAAGGATTGAAGCCCTTCCTACAATCGCTCCTTCCACAGATGCTGGACATGAAGGACATCGCAATACGAAGCGTAGCCGAACGCCTATGTGAGGCGTGGGACCTTCCGAGTCCCCTCAAGCACCAGGAGCTTCCTGCAATCTACTCGGTCGTTCTTCCAAACCCGGAGCGATATGCGAGTTTCGACCCCCCGTATGGAGTATCGGCTTTCTCTGCCGGCCTCTTTACAGAAGATGCTCTGACGTGGACGTGGATCCTTGAAAGGCAGCTTCAGCTTGCATCCCGCGCTTCTGAAATTGAACTCGCCAACATCAGGCATCGAGTGGCCGAGATCATGCGGCGGATGGGAGGTGAATCAAAGTTCGGTCCGGAAGCGGTGAAATCTCAGTTAGCAAGAATGAGACGTCTTTCCCTTCATGCGACGTATACAAAACTTATGAGTCAGACAGCCCTGCAGGCTTTCCGAGAGGCTGTGGGCGAATTGTATGCAGCTGATGCAATTAATCCTGACACGATTCCATTCTTGGGTGCACATTCAGGCGCATACTCACCTGTGATTCCGACGAGATTTCCTGTCCCCCGGCCACAGACATTTCACGCAGTTCGCATGCCAGAAATCTTCGGACGTCAAGAGGGGGTGTGGATTGACGACGTCGCCGAAGATCTGGTCGCGCCGACGCTTGCAGACGGTATTGTCCTAGCCGCTGTTTTGATCCATGAACGAGGATTTCGCGAGGAAAAGTGGGTAGCAGAACAGTACTACGGGCCAAAGCTGAAACAGCAGAAGGATGAGCTCTTTGCCCAACTTCGTCAAATTCCACCCCTTCTAGTGACAGACCGACTGAACTACTCCTTCTCGAGGCCATGTCCCGGATTTGTTGCTCACATCCTGCCCACGATACCGGGATTTGAAGTCTGTCCTATTTCGTTATGCCCGCTCGGCGCTGCCGCTCTCGGCTGGCTGCGGATTCCTGGAGACGCGTTCACATTCACCGATGCGCTGGGCGAGAGATCTGCGTGGGTTTTGTACTGGCGAGATGGCGGTATTGCAGCGAGAGAAACCGACTCAAGCATACACCGCCACGGTTTTGCCCTTGTAATCGAAAAGAAATACGGCAATCAACTTCGACAGCTTCTCCCGACGGAGTACGAGATGTTGACATGGAGACGCCAACAAAAGGAGGGTGAAGACGTAGATTTTAAAATGGCACGATACGAGTTTCCTTCGCCTGCGGGCTAATTTGCCGAGATTTACGACAGGCCCTGAATGCATTATCCGATAAAGGTCGGCAGCAGCTGAGGAGCAGATGGGTGGAGATCCATCGCGACAAGCTACTTGTCGTTACTCATCGTCCCTAACCCGCGCGGCGGTGTGGCATTATTGTTGCAATGCAATTCCTAAGAAGTCCAGATATCGGCGACGCGTTGGCTGCGGCCCTATCCCATGCTGTCTCGGTGCGGATCGCCAGCGCGTTTTTTAGTCCGGGAAGCGATATGCTGAAGCGGCTAAACGCAGCGCAAAACCTCCAGCTTGTCATTTCGGAGGAATTCACGGTCAACAATCCCCAAAAGATCGAAGCTCTCAAGACAGCCGTAATCCGCTCGGTCCCGATCGATAGCGATCATGGTAAGCTCCATGCCAAAGTGTTCCTGGCTGAGATGCCTGACGGCTCTGATTGGGTGTTGCTGGGATCTGCAAACTTGACAGACCAAGGCCTGTTCTTCAATCAGGAAGCCTGTATAGCCCTGTCTTCTGTTGAACCAGCAGACCAAAGCACGGTCGCGGAGATCAAAGACTGGTTCCGAACCGTGTGGGGACGTTCACGGTTGATCGATATGAAGCGGGCGAAAGAGATTTGGGACACACACGGAAGACAGACGCGAGCCCCGAAAATCAGATCCAAGACAGGCGCCCCCGGCTACTACGCCATCAAGACAACCTCTGGCGGATCAAATAAGAAAGAGCATTGGGGCGTATTTGAGGCCGAAAGCATTGTGGCGATTGGTTGGGAAGATATCAGTGGTGATCCTTCAAAGATGTCAGAAGTCGAACTCCGAAGGGCTATTTTGAAAACATACCCGGACTACAGCAAGCAATCGGAAAACTTCGCGTACAGCACCTTCCGCAAGTTCATTGATATGCCTGACCAATCCATCGTCATGATCTGTCGAGGCCTCGCACCCAATCAAGAGAAGACTCCCGTACGCATATACGCGTTCGCGAGAGTGCTTGGCCCCTTCTTCGCTGATCAATCAACGCCTCCAGAGTGGCGCTTCAAGCGACGAGTGGTGATCCAGCCGGTGGAGATGCGGCTTGAGCCGCAGGTCTTCTCAGCGCTGATCGGCAAGGACAGCTTTATGCTGACCATGCACGATCTCGATGAGGCCTCGATAGAAGCGGTCGCTTCTGAACTGGGCATTCAAGTCGAGGTGTAGGGCGGTTATCGTGTCGGTAGTTGGATAACGATAAACGGGTTTATGGTGCGACAGGTCGACGGCATTCTCAGTTGATGCAAAATCTCCGAGTCACTCATCGAGCAGCGCAGGCGGAGAGATCCCCAGGCACCCGAGTTCCGGCAGATCACGGACGATCCGAAAGTTGAATCTCTGTTGAAGTGGACAGGGCTGCGCCCCAATTGGCTGAACCCTACCATTCGGTGACGGCTTCGCAGGATTTCAGGCGCCTTGTGGATGTGCTCTCACTTTGCAAGACACATGTCACCACCTCGTAAAAGCCGGACATGAAATCCCTGCCCGTCCGGTTGAGAAGGAGCAAAACTTGAGAAACTCCGGCAGAATCCGGCTGGGATATTTCCCTCTTCCCGGCCCCGAGGGACCGCGCATCCGCGCTCGTCTCTCTTTCTCCCAACAAGCAAGCGTGCTCGACCCGTGCGCCGGAACCGGCGCCGCACTGCTGGCTGTGACGAAAGACGCCGCCGTCGCTCGCTATGCCATCGAGCTCGACACCGACCGCGCCGAAACCTGTGCCGCGGCCGGTATCACCGCCATCCGTGGCAATACCATCGAGGTCGCCGGCAAGGTCCAGCAAGTGTCCCTGCTCTACCTGAATCCTCCTTACGACTTTGAGATCGGCGCCTCGGACAACAAGCGTCTGGAACAGGTTTTCCTCCAACACTGCTACCGCTGGCTGGTGCCCGGCGGCGTTCTCGTTTTCGTCATACCGGCGACGGCGCTTGCTTACTGTTCACGCACGCTGGCCGGTAGATTTGGCGACATTCGCGTGTACAAGTTGACCCACCCGGACTCGGTCCAGTACGACCAGGTGGTCCTCTTCGGCGTGCGCAAGGACCAGACCGACAGGGTAGCCGAGCGTTCCCAGACTTACCTCAATGGCCTGTCCTGGAGGCGCCTCAACATCGACTCGCTGCCGGAGCCGGGTGACGGCGTCTGGGCGTACGCAGTGCCACCCTCCGGGCCAGCTGCGTTTGCCCACCAGGGCATCGACTTCGATCTTCTTGAGGATCTGCTGCCCCAATCCAACGCGTGGCGACAGAGCCGGGATGCGCTCCTGCCGGAAGCAGCAATCTCCTGCGGCCAACCCCTGACTCCGCTGCACGGTGGCCATGTCGGACTGCTGTGCACCTCCGGCCTGATGAACGGAGTCTTCGGCGAAGGCGAAGAGCGGCATATTGCCCGCTGGCGCACCCAAAAGGTCGTCACCGTTATCAACGAGGAACAGGGCGAGGACGGCGCTACTGTCACACACACGATTGAGCGGTTCTCGCATGATCTCGCCCTCGTGCATGAGGACGGCCGCGTGCTTACCCTGGGAACCGAGGCTCCTACAGAAGATGAGCAGGAAGAGCCTGCGCTCTTCCATGACGAGGACCCCACCGAGGATGGTCGGCCAGAAACAGACACCGTCCCATTCCGGGAGGTTGGGGGCGAATTGTTTCCCCTCGGCCGTACCGTCATCACCCCTGGCATCCGCGAGCTGGCCCTTCAAGGATTCGACTTCGGGTCCATCCTCGAACGCCACGCCAACGGCGACTGGGGAGATCTGTCAGATAACGATATCGCCTACAACGACGCCGCTCTCGACAACGGCGACGAGAGAATCTTCAGTTCCTACAACACCGCCATAAGCCCGGACGGCAAGGTTTGGATCATCACCGAAGCCGACCGGTCTGCGACAACCGTGCTGCTGCCCTCGGAAAACTAACTTCCTGGGCGGCAGCCTTCCACCTTTCCGTCTGCCCGCGCCGCACCCTACACACATATGAAGAATGGTCACCTGCGCTTTCTGCCCGTAACCTTTTACCAGAAGCGGCGCGACTCCTCCACGCGCATCACCGCGTTCTGCGACCGCTTTGCGGGGGATGAGAATAAGACGCACCTGCTCTCCCTCATCGCCTCCGATTCCGTAATGGCCGCCTTCACTGCGGCTTTGTCCGAAGACCTCAGCTTCAACATCTGTCTGCCGGGGATGGACGAGCAGTCCATCTCTCTCGGCACAAACGCCTTCACCTGGAAGGCCTCTATCCCCATACCCGGCCGCAAGCAGCCGCTGCGTCATGTGATTGCTCTCTCGGAAGAGCTTCACTCCAACAACACCGAGACCGGCGTCTTCATCCTCGACAGCCAGAACGACATTGCCTGGGCAGTTCTTGTTAGCAAATTAGGGCTGCCCGCTTGCCCCGCCTGGGGCGACTACATGATGGCGCGGCTCCACGAGGAAAAACGCATCGAAGACCTCACCGGATACAACTGTAACCCAGTGCGCATCTGCGCCAGTCGCGACGAGTTGCTCACGTGGATCGGCGACGGTGTGCGCCTGGGCTTCCTGGGTTTACCCATGGAAAACGGCCCCATCCAGTGGCCCAACTATTCGCTTCGGGACGTTCTCCTGCCATCCGCGCAAAACACAAGCGATCCAGAGACTGCGGAGTAAGCGGCCTCTGGCTGCTGCGCAGCCTATCTTCGCGCAGGAGCGGCTTTGCAGTATCGCTGCGTGAACCCGCGCCACCACCACTCTCCACTTTCCGAGGTTCCACCATGCCTGAACAGAAGCAGGACAGCATCTCCTTGCGCGAACTGGTCCGCATCGCCGCCAAAGCCTACAACAACGACGAAGAGCTAAATGGAAGCGACTCCGCCTGGGATCACGTTATCGGCGGCAACGGACGCCTGATCGCGCGGGGCAAGGTCGGCGACACGCTGGCCGACTTCATCATCATCGAACTCGCCGATACCTACGATGCGAAGGCAAGCCGCGCAGATCAGATCGAGGTTGCAGTAGGCGTCATAGACTCCGCCAGCGACCAACTCGCCCGCGTGAATGCAGCATTCTTCGCCATCGAGTAGTCATCAGCCATTCCAACCCACATCGCGAGCACACTTCCCATGAAGACCCTCAAAAACATCTTCGACTACATGCGGGCCTACAGCCCACTGCTGTCCGAGCGCATCCTGTCCACCTACAGGCCGCTGCACAGTCCAGCGGATCCCGTTTCGCCGCTCTTGGGATCACTCAAGCGCACACTGCTCCCCGCGCAGAAGATCGTGGTCATGGCGGTTGCAAAGTATCTGCGCAAAGCGAACGCCGCCAAGATCGTGGGCGAGTGCGGGACCGGCAAGACCTTCATGTCCCTTGCCGCCTGTTATGTTCACGCCAACGGCCAGCAGCACACCGGTCTCGTCATGTGCGCCCCGCACCTGGTCGAGAAGTGGGCTCGGGAAATCTTCAACAGCATTCCCCATGCGCGCGTCTTCCTCATCCACGACTTGCGCAACGGCGGCGATCCCCGCAAACCGCATGGGGTCTGCGAAGTCCAATGGAAGAGCGACCACCTGATTCGCACCGGGTGGGCGGGAAGGCTTACCGACCTGCGCCGCCTGGGGCGCAAGGGATGGAAAAAGACCTGTCCCGAACCGGCCTGGTTTGTCCTGGGCCGCGAGAGAGGCAAGCTCTCCTATTACTGGAAGCATGTCTTCAATCTCGCCAAATCCGGCAAGCTCATGGGCGCCCTCGTCAATCCCGACTCCGGCGACCGCGTCTTGAACAGCGAGGGCGAGAGCCTGTACGGCAGTGACTTTCGCGACTCCAAGCGCAGCGAAGTCATTACTCGTGGCGCCCAGGGCGCTGACTGCGTTGTCAGCGGCTCCAAAATGTTCTCAGCCCTGTGGTCCGCGGACCGCAGCAAGCTCCAGCGCATGGCGCCGTTGGAATACATTGGTCGCTACCTCAAAGGTTGGTGGAACTACTCCATTGCCGATGAGGTCCACGAACTGAATGGAGACACCGCACAGGGCAATGGCCTGGCCGTCCTTGCCCGCGCCGCGGAGAAGACCATTGCCATGACCGGCACGATCATGGGCGGCTATGCAGACGACATCTACCGGGTTCTTTACCGGATGGATGGCCCACGCATGGCCCGCGACGGTCTCGCATGGGGAACCCAGGGCCAGCGCGCCTTTCAGGAGACCTACGGAACCATTGAAGAAATCCGCAAGGTCAACCCGCAAGACAACCGTTGCAGCCGCGCTCCCAAAGTCAATGTGACAGTCCGCCGCCGGCCCGGAGCATCACCCCTTCTGTTCGGCAAGTACCTCATGGACTCGACCGCCTTCATCTTCCTTGAAGACATCGCGGAAACTCTCCCGGCCTACGAGGAACAAGTTGTCGGGATACGGATGGACAAGAAGCTGTCCAAGGCTTACGAGGAACTTGAGAAGCAGATCAAGGACGCCCTGCACGAATATCCAAAATCCGGGTCCAGCATCACCAGCCTCATGCTCAATACGTTGCTGGTCTATCCGGACCATCCTTTCGGCTTCGCCCCGCTGAAGGCACTCGTGAGGGACGGGAACGGAGAAGTGCAACGCGTCCAGGTCGCCGAGCCAGAAAACCTCGACGAGGGCATTCTCTACCCAAAGGAAGAATGGCTCATCGACGACCTCCGCAAGGAAGGGCGCGAGGGGCGCCGCTGCCTGGTGTTCGCCACCTACACCGGTGAGCACGACGTTCCGTTTCGTTTGGAACAGGTGCTTCGCCGCGAAGGGTTCCGCGTCGCCGTGATGCGCGCCACCGTCCCCACCGACCGGCGCGAAGCATGGATCGCCGACCGACTGCGGGAAGGCGTGGACGTCGTCCTCTGCCACCCCCGGCTGGTGCAGACGGGTCTGGACCTGCCCGCTTTCCCCACGATCTACTTCTACGAGACTGGCTATTCGCTCTACACCCTGCGGCAGGCCAGCCGGAGATCGTGGCGCATCGGACAGCACCGCAACGTCCGTGTGAAGTTCGTTCACTACCTCGACACCTTGCAAGAGCGTTGTCTGCGTCTGATGGGCAAGAAACTCATGGTTGCGCTGGCCGTCGAGGGTAAGTTCACCGGCGAGGGCTTGCAGGACGCCGGCGACGAAGATGCCGCCGATATCCTCACGGCGCTTGCTCGCGAACTGGTCTCCGAGGGCCGCATCGGAGAAACCGCCGACGCGGTCTGGGCCAGCCTGGCACGCGAACGGGCAAAGATGGCTCCAGACGCGCATCGCGTCGAGATGGAGGATCAACCTGAACTTGACGAGTCTTCCATCCTTGCCATGCCCTCACCACAACCCGCCGAGACCCCGCAAGAGCCGACCTTTGCCTTTGCAGGCGATGTCCTGCTCTTCCCGGAGTCTTTCGCACACGCACCGAAACAACGCGGTTCAAAAATCAACCCGCCTACCGTTTCTCTTCACAGTGAACAGCTATCGCTCTTCGCAGACCTCGCAGGGGTGGCTTAGACCATCTCTGCACTCGCCGCGACCACCGCCGCCGCGGCGGGAGAAACGGCCGTCCCGCTGTCATGCACTCCTCCAAGCAAAGGAAGACCGAAGCATGTTCAAAGAACTTCTGCCCATGGTACGGAACCGCAAGCTCACGATCATCATCAAGCACAATGAGGATGACACGCTGGCTGTCAACGTGGTTCCCATCCAGATCCGCCCAGACGAGAATCCTGCCCTCTGCACACCGCTCTCGGATATCGGTGTGACTGGAACTGCGGAGGATTTCGACCGCGAGTTTCCTCAGGCCCTCACTGCCTACGTCGCCCAACACCTTTCCCTGGCAGCAGCGCTGGCTCAGTCGGCCGCCGAAATGGAGACAGCCAAGAAGTCCGCTACGGACGCTGCCAAGCAATCCTCCAAAGACGCTTCCGAGAAGTGGAGGAAGACGAAGGCCGGCGCGCCCACAACTGTGGCGGCGCCCCCGGCCACGCCGCCAGTGCCATCGGCCGCTCCCAGCCTCTTCGACGCGCCCGCACCGCCTGCGTCCTCCTTCACGGCTTCGGCCGTAACGCCAGCCGCGACCAGCTTGTTCGGCGCGTCTCCGGCCGAGCCAGTCTCAGCCTCCACCGAGTCTGACCACGAGTCCGACGACAGTGAGAATGCAGGTTTCGAGTTTGAATACGGCGCGGGCGACGAGAACAACGAGGAAGAACAAGTTGCCTGCGTCGCTTAACGCACTCTCTCAGGGCTGCCTGCTATCAGCAGGCAGGCCCGGGGCGCATGGCGCGATTCACACCATCCCGAATCACAACGCAAGCGGAGCAAAACTCATGACACTCCAAGTTCAGGCTCTTCCCAGAGCATTCTCATACGGCGGTTTGAAGCTTCCGGACATACCGGGGCTCACCGTCGCGCAAGTGCGCGACCACTACACGACGCAGTACCCCGAACTCGCCACCTCCACCATCACCGGACCCGAGGCCACCGGAACGTGCATGCAGTACACCTTCTCCCGCGCCATCGGCTCCAAGGGATAGATCATGTCCCGGCGCACACCGGCTCCACTCACGGCATCACCCCCTGTGCATGACCTTCTGAGCGAGATCGACGAGCTCGCTCAGAAGGCGGCGCTCAAACCTGTTTCCCTGCTCGGAAGGCACCTCCAATGCAAAGCCTCGCAGCAAAGGTCTCAACTCATCGCGCAAGCCGTACAGGGAAGCCGCTTCAGCCAGTCGAGAGTCATGGCTGCACCGTCAGCGCTTCTCCCACCCCTCGCGTGAGCGCACTGGCGCCCGCGGCAGCCCTTTCTCTTCCCTCGCTCACTGGCATCCTCTCCTCCTACGACCATTACGACGGCGACGCGCGCCTATTCGCCTTTTTGCGTAGACTCGCTGAACTCGGCATCGCCGGCACAGCGCCTCCCGAGATTGAGAAACTGCGCACAGCGCCGCTCGCTTACGTCCAATCCTCTCTCGATGCCTGGCTAAAGGCGCAGGGCGGCGACATGATCGACGGCAATATTGAGTACTACCTGGACATTTCGGTGACCCAGGATGGGCAGCTTGCAGGAGCGGACGTACAACAACCGCTCCTGATTACGGTTGCGGCCGAACAATGCGGCTATATGGTGGCCGGCCCGGCGCTCGAAGCGCTTCAATCCCAGGCCAAAGGTCTGGGTGTGGCGTTCTACCGTGTTCTGAGCGCGTCCCTTGCGAAGTGGGTGCGCGTCTACGACTACACCGACGCCAGGAACTGCGAGGACGGCATGAAACAAATGCTGGAAATGGACGACGAGCGAAGCCGGGAACAGTATGAAATCCCGGATGTCGAAGCCGCCATCCCTGCGTTTCTGCGGAAAGCTCGTCTCAAAGTCGCACGCTCAGACCTGCCCCTGCTGCGAAAGCACCAAAACGGCAAATTCGGCGGCTTGATTCGCCGGCTCCTCGATATTCACCGGCTTGCCCAGCGCCCAGCCGCATGCGACGTGCGCGAAATCATGAGCTCGTACTACGACCAGAGTTGCCTGCCCTCACTGCTGGTCGTCTTCAACAAGAACGACACCATCGAAGGCTGCTTCGACGACGAGGCCCAATGTTGGCCGGAGGCAAGCTCCGAACCCTGCCTCGCCATCGCCTTCGACCCGGCAGACGCCGGCCAGACCGCTGCTGCTTTGCGGTCCCTCGAAACATTCCTCCACCTCAACCGCGAACTCTGCCTGCTCACAGAGGAATTCAACAAAATGGCGAAAGCTCTGGAGGCCCGATGAACATTGACATTCATATCGGAGAGAACTACCGGTACCAGTTGCGCCAGGCCCTATTGATCTACAGCGGGAATGGCGGCCACCGCGGCGACAATGCTTTCGTGACCCTGCATGACGTCCAGGGCCAGGACACGCCTGCCCTCGGCCCGGCCCAGCCGCTCTCCAGCAATTTCCTTACCGCTCTATCTCGCAACCTCCAGCGTAATGCCGGCGTCGAAATCCTCCCGGAGAATGTGCTGGCGCGCACCCACGAGATGTTCGCGTGGTGGACGCCGGCGCAAACGCGCCACCTGTTCTTCGGCTCCCCCGATGGCAAGATGGCGGCGTTGAACGGTCGCTCCTTCCCGCAACCTGCGCTCGTGTTCGTGGTTGTTGGACACACCCTCTCGGTCCGCGCTCTCAAAACAAGCCAGCGGCCATCGGCAAACACCAAGCTGTATGTGGCGCCCTACTGGAATGTCTACGAAGGCGGCAACATCTGTCTCGGCTCAGCGCCGATTCCAACATCTCCTTTCATCTCGGCCATTCCGCAATGGGAGCGCTGCTTCTTCGAGAGCGAGTTTACTCACCCAAACGGCGCGCAACGCATAACCACTCACAAAGGCGGTTTCGCCGGACTGTGGGAGGCCCTTGCAGGCAAAGACTGCTTTCCAGCCCACTACCTGGTGGACGCCAACCAAACGCTCACAGCCTTCATCGAGAACCTTCATGCAAATTGAACACTCCATCCAGGAGCACCTGCTACGCGACCGCGTGCGGATGCTGATTGTTGGCGCCGGAGGCACAGGCAGCGCCTTTCTGCTCAATCTCCCTTACCTCCACCAGGCGCTCACCACATGGGGCCACCCACGCGGCCTCGAAGTCACCATCATGGACGGAGACACGGTTTCTGAAACCAACTGCGTTCGTCAGCCGTTCTCCGTCTCCGACATAGGCCACAACAAGGCCACCATTCTCGTGAATCGCCTCAACCTGTTCTGGGGACTCCAGTGGTCCGCCGTCCCAGGTTATTTCATGCGGCCCTGCCTCCGGAACAATGGACACTTCGAGAGCTTTGACATCGTGGTGGGGTGCGTGGACTCCCGCGCGGCGCGCAGGGAGATCACCGCGGCTGTGACCGCTCACACTTCCGGCGTCAGCTATTACCTTGATTTGGGCAACAACAGCAGCAGCGGCCAATTCGTCCTCGGTCAGCCCTTGAACTCGCGCAACCATCGGCGCAAAGAACGACTGCGGATCGTATCAGAACTTTTCCCGGAGATGCTGGACGAGGAAGAGGCCCCGTTACCAAGCTGTAGCGCCGCTGCGGCGATCAACGCGCAGGAACCGTTCGTCAACCAAACCTTGGCGATCTCCGCGCTCTCCATGCTCACCCGCCTCTTCCGCTACGGCCGCATCCCCTACCAGGGAGGATTCTGGAACGCCGAGTCTGGCCGAATCGTGCCCCTCGTCATCGACCCCGACAACCGCCGCCGCCTCTCCCGCGCAACCTCACGGCGTAAGGCGGCCTGAGCTACCCAGGCTTGTCATTCGATCCGTGTAGCCAAGACGAGTTGAAATGCTTGGCGGCCGGGACGGGCGTCTGCGCAACTCAAGGATCGGTCGTGGCCCCACGAAAACGATCTGGCCAGTTCACATTTGCCGTACACTGGCCGACTCGATACTAATTGTCTCCTCGAAGAGTGCCTTGGAGATCGGCTTTTGACCCGAGGTACGGTTTGTCCGTCAGCCACCGGTCTAGGAGGGAGGAAAGCACGACAGTGCGTCCTCCAACACAGGGTGCCGACGTTTGTTGCAGACGAAAACGAGTATGGATCGCATCTCATCCAGAGAAAGTCGATCAAAGATTCTGTCAACGTCCTGCCTGCGCAGTGCTGGACGCGCCAACTTCGCGAGGTCAGGCCGGTCAGGAAGCACCAATACGGCCTCGCCAAACAATTGCAGCCACTCAGCGGACCCCAACAGGTCTCTGACTGGGTTTGTTACATAAGCAGGCCGAAGCTTCCGCACCGGATTCGTTTGGGACTCGGTGATCCGATTGAGTGCGCCCGATAGGCGACCAAGCCACTCGCCAAGTTCTTCTGTCCCATGGTCGCCACGATTGCGAACGTATATCGGATTGATCGAGCGATGGCGCAGACTTTCGTCCACCACCGGGTCAACAGACTTACCGCAAGGTACCAATGCAAACACGCTCGACACACCTATAACCTTTAAGTGGCTCAGATCACGGAGGATTGTGTCGACATTTGGGTCAGCAAAACCAAACCCAATAAACAAAACTCTTCGTGTCTGAAAAACCGCATTTACAAAATGCCGCACCCGGTCGTTATCCAGGAGGATGTGGTTATAGCCAAGGCGGGAGAGAATAACAGTCTCTGGATCGTCCACATGACCGTGCAAGTGAAGTACGAACCGCTGACGAATATGCTCACTCAATCCGCTCGTCTTATGGGTAATTGGAATCTGAAACCGGCGAACCGTATCGGCGGCCGTGAGCAGCAAATCGTAGTTCGTCGTAATGATCCCAGCGAAAGGCAGGTCTATTAACAGCTGATGCAACCTCCCAGGTCCAGCAGATGCACGTTTGATCTCATTCGCAACCCGTTCTTGTATAACCCGCTCAGTTCGTTCCTTAGAAAGGAACTGCGCAGCGTCGATTAACCTGCCGGCTCTGATGTGTGGTTTGACTTCCTCATACAAGCCGACATCGACAGCAACGCGTTCCAGCAGGTCAGCCCAATTGGGCAAACCGGCATCGCACGATGGGCCCGAGCCGACAAAGGCGACCACGCCCTGTCCCCCCTGAGTGTCGAATGCGTCCAGCAACTCCGCCGGTAAGTTCATGTATGGATCGGGATGCAACGCATCATGGCGTTTAGACATGGATGCCGGGTAGGTCGAAGTGTATATCAGCGACGCTAGGCTCCTCAAAGATCAGCAGCCGAACTCGACTTGCTTCCCGGCTGAAAACGAGGTTCCCACGCTGCTCGTAGCCTAGCCACTTTGCCAGTTCGACGATAGACTCCTCCTCCGAAGCCTTGGTGCTGGACATCGCGAGAGAGACCGCAGTCCCGAGTTGGCGACTCCAGACGAGACCCAGAACGTGCTGTCCCCGCGCCACAAAAGTAGGTCTATCCCTGTGTCCTACGATAGGCGTGATCCTTGATAGCAGAACATCCATGAGACGATAGAGACTGGCGGCGCCTTCCTTCGGGTGAAGCGAGCCAAGGATCGCTCCATCTAGCATCCCCCCTTGCGTCAGTCTCGCCTTCGCATCTGCCACCAAGCCGGCCTGATGTCTCTGCGATTCGTCGATCGCGCCCGCCAGTTTCTCTCTGAGAACGGCGGGGTCGATTTCGGCTTTGAAAATAATGTCGAATGCGCCCAGATACAATAGAGAGTCCCTCACCCCTGTCTTATCAATGACCCCGGATACAATAATGTACTGCATCCCTTCCGGCTTCGATGCTAGGTACTCCTGGATTCCTCGGTTGCTTCGGTTGAATGCGTCGTTGATGTCCATTGATATGTCCAGAATCACAACGTCATAGCGCCGTCTTCGGAGCAGTTTTACCGCTTGTTCTGTCGTTGTCGCGCCGTCCAGGACTGCAAGCTCGTCTGGAATCCACGCGCTGTAATTCTCCTGCCATGGAGCAGCCTCATCATCAATCGCCAGGATCCGATGTTTCATCGCGCACCTCGATTTCGGTTAAGACCTAAACTTCCGCTTCTGCCAACACAGTCGGCAAAACAATCTCGAATGTCGTGCCTTCGCCAACCCTTGACGCACAGCTGATCGTTCCGCCTCGTTGGCGGATGTACAGATCGCAGAACCACAACCCTATACCGCCCCGCGACTGCCTATTCTTCTTGGTTGTATAGCCAAACTCGAACACGCGGTCCTGATTGCCAGCGGCTATGCCAACTCCATTGTCCGTGATCTCGATACGCGCGTGAAAGGCGTCCTGAAGCTCGACGAGCATGGAAACCTGGCCAGCTGAGAAATGTGTGCCCTTCTCCTGGATGGCCTCGACTGCGTTGTTGAGCAGGTTCTCGATAATCTCGTAAATTTGCTCACTCAGCATACAGATAGGTTTGCCGCGTACATCCTCGGCGGACCGTCCGGTGCCGGAGGGCACTCGGCTGATGAACTCAAAGGAGACGGAGTACGTAGCGTGCCGAGCTCTTGCCTGATCCAGGGCGACCCTGGCGACCTGTTCGAGATCAAATTCGATGAGTTGGAAACGCGGGCGTGTCGGATCGAATCGGTCGCCAAATTCGGCCAAGGTCTTGCCGGCATCTGCCAACCTATCGGCGATGCTGGACACAAACGAGGAGACGGAAATTGAGCCCCGACGCAAACCGGGGTCGGGCGTGCTGGGGAGCAGCGGCATCAACTCCAAGAGGCGCGCTCTCGAATCGCCGATGCCGTTGGCAAACCTGTGCAAGAATGATTGCGCAACATCACCCAACTGCGTCAGCGCAACGTTTGCAACCTCTGTTCTGCTCAGGCTCACTGCTCTGCGCCGAGAGAAAGTCGCGGAAATTGCGGCTACCATCAGGCCGCCAACGATGCCGAGCAGGTTTCGATCGAGGTCAGAGAACATATCGATTTGCGTGCTCTCTATATTTAATGCACCTACGAGGCGTTTATTGTCGATAAGCGGGACTATCATCTCACTCCGCATAGGTTGGTCTTCTGAGTGAAGAAGACGAAGGTAGTACTCGCGGTACTCAGACTCCTCTATGTTGTTCAAGACCAACAGATCCCGACCATGCTCTTCAATCAGGTATCGGCCACACACAGAGTTGTGCCGTCCGGCACGCAATCCGACATCCTCTTTGCGGCTGCTTGCAAGGATGACAAATTCATCGCCGATCAGCCGCAGTATTTGACCATGTTCAAAATCGAACACGTCGAGGACAGAGTCGAGAATCCTCTGGTAGCTATCTTCCAGGGCCAATGACCCGGAAAGCAGCGATGTGCTGATCTCGTAGAGTATTTTTGTCCCCGACCAAGTGCGAGTGTTGGTGATCGCAATGGCCGCTTGCCGTGCAAGAAGCTCAGCGAATGCAATGGCGTTGGGGCCGAAGTCGCCAAGAACCTCTCGTTCAAGATCAAGGACGCCCATGATCCATGCTGTCTGTTCCGGCTTGATGAGGACGACCAGTTCACTGGCCGTGTCGCCGTGAAATCGCACATAGGATTCCGCAGGAAGCTTAGCAACCTCCGGGCAGTGCTGTGTCGCGAGTTCTTTAATAGCGGTCCCGCAGAGGGACCGGTCCATGGGCAGTTCCTGACCGACGCGCGTGGGGTCAGTACTGGCCGTGACAATAAGCCGGTTGCGTCTGTACTCGACGATTTGACCGTGCCGGCAGCCGGTCTTTTGCAGGCATTTTTGAACAATGAGTTCAAAGACCTCATTCGGGGAGAATGTAGACCGGAGGATGGCTCGGTCAATCTCCGCAATGAGTTGGGTGCGCTCGGCACTGGCCTTTAGCTCTTCGAACAGCTTCTCTACCTCGGCGAGCAGGAGGGTCCGAGAGCTAGCGAGGCGGTCTGTCTCTGAACTGGCGTCCATGATGCTCGTTAGGCCAAACCGCGACCATCCCCCCCGGAATGTCAATTTGGGCTCGAGGCTTCCTTTCAGCATACACCCGAGCTGCGTTTGTCGGAGATTGCCGGCCAAATGTGTGGGAATAGGCCAACGCATGTTCCAGGGCAGGCCGCCACGGATCGGTCCCCGCAAACGCCCATCACGACGCCCATTCTTCGGCAAATCACTCGGTTTCGGATTCCAGTGGAGGCGATCTCCACTCTTCAGGATGAATCCGGCACTGGCCTGGACCGACCACTTCGAATTGCCCTTCGAGTAAGGTCTTGCTCTCCAGCAGCGTCCACATCCCGCTGCTGAGGGATGCTCCGCCCTGGCGCCGCCCATGCACGGTCATATTTGCATGGACCACGATGCCCGACAACCTTACACCGAGCGTCTGGCCGCACTGTCCCAGGCACCACCCATGGCGGCAAGCCTCCGGTGCGCCGGGCAGCCCCGAGCCAGACCAGTCCTTCCCCTTCTCCGCTGCATCTCATTCGACGAACAGTGGACCTGAGCGCGATACGGCGCGCCAGAACTGCTGTTCCCGCGCCATTTCGCTGGAGCCCGCTATGCCTTCGATCATTGAGTCGTTTACCCGCAAGTATGCCTTTCTGAGCCCGCTCTTTCGTTCTGCCTTTTTCTTCGAGAACGACCAGTACAACTCCCCGGCTGCCGCCTTTGAAGCAGCCAAGATACTCAGCCGCCCCGATCGCGTTTCCTTCATCGGCTGGAACATCCAGCCTTGGGACGCGAGACGACTCGGCAAGAACATCCCCAAAAGCTGGATGCGGCCGGACTGGGATGCTGTGCAGCTCGACATCATGCTCGATATTCAGCGTTCGAAGTTCTCCTGGCCGCTTCTACGCGAAATGCTGCTGGCCACCGAGGACGCCCAACTCGTCCATGGCAATGCGTGCCACGACAACTTCTGGGGCGTCTGCGAGTGCCAGGCCCTTCCGGCTGGCAAACAGAAGTACGGTGTCAGCTCACGTTGTACCGGCGATGGCCGCAACCAGCTCGGCCTCATCCTCATGCAGGTGCGTCAGGAGATTCGCCGCGGCCTCCACCTCACCCCGTTGGTTCCAAAGTGCGGCCCAGCGGCCGAAGTCACGACCGAATCGCAGGCTGGAAAACGCGCGGCCCAATGGGCGTCTGCCGTTACCTAATCCGAAATGGCTTCCATCTGGCGACCGACGCTGATTTGACGTTGCCGCCGGAGCATGCATCGAATCTCAAGGCGCACAGCGGGCAGGGATGTGTTGCCGCATCGGCGGTGCGGGATAACGAGATCAGGGGGTTTCTCCGCGTGGATTTATGGGTGCTTATGGGTGTATATATGGGTGAGAGGCCAGATGTTCGAGACCGCCGACATCCCGATTACATCCGAAGTGCTCTCGCTCATCGCCGAGATCGACGAATTCAAAGGGGCATGGCGCGCACTGGGAACCCTGGCGCCCGAGCGCCTGAGCGCACTGCGCCGCGTGGCAACCATTGAGAGCATCGGCTCCTCCACGCGCATCGAGGGCAGCAAACTATCCGACCGCGACGTGGAGCGTCTGCTCGCCAATCTGGAGATTAAGACCTTTGCCACCCGCGACGAGCAGGAGGTCGCCGGTTACGCCGAGGTCATGGAGACGATCTTCCATGCGTGGCCGGAGATTCCGATCACGGAGAACCACATCAAGCAGCTCCACCGCGATCTTCTGCGCTACAGCGAAAAGGACGACCGGCATCGCGGCGAGTACAAGACGCTGCCCAACAGTGTCGCCGCCTTCAACGATGCCGGCCAGCAGATTGCCGTCGTCTTCGAGACCGCCTCACCTTTTGACACACCCCGCATGATGGCCGAGCTTATCGCTTGGCTCCGAGAGGCCCAGGAACTTAAGCGGCTTCATCCGCTGCTCATCATCGCCATCGTTACGGTGGTGCTTCTTGAGATCCACCCATTCCAGGACGGCAATGGCCGCTTGAGCCGTGTGCTCACCACGCTCCTTTTGCTGAAGTCCGGGTATGCCTATGTCCCCTACAGTTCTCTCGAAAGCGTGATCGAGAACAGCAAAGAGGGCTACTACCTTGCACTGCGCCAGACACAAGGCACACCCCGTAGCGCGGCGCGAAACTGGCAGCCCTGGCTGATCTATTTTCTGCGGGCCTTGCAGCAGCAGGAACGACGGCTGGCGACGAAGGTGGAGCGCGAACGACTCGTGATTGCCACCCTACCTGAGCTGGCCATCCAGATCATCGACTACGTGCGCCAGCATGGACGCGTCACTATGGCCGACATGATCCGCGCCACCGGTGCCAGCCGCAACACGCTGAAGGACCATTTCCGCAGCCTGGTAGAGAAGCGCTACCTCGCCCGACATGGAACCGGCAAGGGCTCTTGGTACTCGTTGCCCTGAGATGCCTTGCAGGAATCCCAGGCCTCAGAATCGAGGCCTGAGGCGCCCGACAAGAGCATCGAGTTGGTCCAGCTCCAGTCTAGCTGCTTTGAAGATTCCGTCCTCGTGGACACTGCGGCGTTTGTCGGGACCGATCCTGCTAGGCCGCGGGCTTCTTGCTGCCAATTGAGGTCCGCAGTCTCCCCGGTCCCCAAGCAAGGGACCGGACTCCCTCATCGTGGTCTGGAGTGGGCACCGGGACCGGGGCCACCCGCCCACCCGCCAGATATAATTTCTTGATATGAAGTTCTGAGGCGAATCGATGGTTGAAGGCTTTGTTGATGCCTCGTCACTCTATTCAGGAATCATGGCCCTCGCACGTCAGACACCGCGCGATTCGTTTTACACGGAATGGCATCAAGCCCTCACGGTAACAGCAACGTTAATCAGTTCCGACCACATCAAGCTCCTACCTCACCCGAGGCAGGAAGGCCCAGCCTCAGGACCATACGGCATACTTCTTAAAGGCCTACAGGACACTGTCTCCCCAATCATTCTGCCCGAAAGCTCAAAGACAGCCGCTCTGCGGATGACGAAGCAATGGGCTGCGCAAAATGTTGACAAGTTGCGCCGAGCATTGGCGTTGTTCACGGCTGAAGGGGCTTCGCTATCAAGTGGCGACGAAGCAAAGTGGCTCGACTCAGCAATTAGCGTCGGCTGGAACGAACATATTATTCGACAGCGAGATATGTTTGATTGGGACTTCCTTCAGCAGCTCGCATCGATCTTAAATGTCTCTCGTAGCGAATTGGAGATGGCATGGACAAGGAGTTCGGATCCGTCCCTAGAAGCGGTCTCATAAATGTTTGAGCATCATGTGAAGGCAAGCGAGATGAACGAAGCCGAGGAAGTTTTCGATATGGTATTCCCATCGTGTGACGAGTCGGCGGAAGTTTTGCATCCATGCGA